>Ga0315906_10000613_pt1 | contig 56659 bp, 45 predicted proteins | sample LakEriMetagenome_4_FD_203526 | JGI IMG/M metagenome (GOLD analysis project Ga0315906, IMG submission 203526) | Freshwater fungal communities from buoy surface, Lake Erie, Ohio, United States - Buoy 2 MA122 | ecosystem: Environmental > Aquatic > Freshwater > Lake > Lake biofilm | place: USA...
CACAATAAATTCTTTATTATTCATAATATTAGCATGATCAATTTCATCATTTTGTTTTCTAAACCAGCATAATGTTGCGAAATAGCGATAAAATATATAATAACTATTGTCAACAAGGACAATGGGAAATTTGGGATTGAAGATTAAATCGCTCATTTAATAATTATTATTATATATAATTTTAATCATTTTTTTTAAATTAAAAAATGATAATATTTCTTTTAATTTTGATAAATAAATATGAATGAGAAACAAGCAGAAGCATTTGAACATGTTAAGAATGGCGGTAATTTATTTCTAACAGGATCTGCCGGAACTGGTAAATCATTTACTATTAATAAAATGGTTGAATATTTTGAAGATAATAATATTAGTTATGGTTTGACTGCGTTGACAGGATGTGCGGCAAGTTTAATTAATGGTCAGACGTTGCATTCTTATTTATGTTTAGGAATTAATAAGGAATTGAAAGAGATTTATAATGACATTCGAAAGTATGCTAAAAAATTTAAGGAACTGCGGAATTTGAATGTATTGATTATTGATGAAATTTCGATGATGAATAATGAGTTATTTGAATTGGTTAATAATTTATTTAAATTGGTAAAATCGAATGATGAATTGTTTGGAGGAATTCAAATAATTTTAGTCGGAGATTTTCATCAATTGCCGCCAATCCGAAATAATTATTGTTTTACTTCGCCGCTATGGGATGAATTAAAAATTAATACTATTATATTAACAGAATTGATAAGACAAAAAGATGATATTGTTTTGCAAGAAATTTTAGAAGAAATGAGATTGGGAAAATTGAGTGATGAGAAGTATAAGATTTTAGAAGGTTTGAGCAATAAGAAATTTGAGAATGGGATTAAGCCAACAAAGCTTTTTCCGATAAATGTTAATGTCGATATTATCAATAAAAAAGAATTTGATAAATTGGTGAAAATCAATAATAATCAGATGACTTTATACAAAGCGCATGCAAATTATAGAACAGATAATTTAGATAATTATGATATTAATTTAACATTAAATGCGCAAATAATGGTAACAAGAAATATTTCAGTTGTTAATCATTTAGTGAATGGAACGCGTGGAATAGTTGTAGGATTATTAGAAAATACAGTAATTATTAAAGATGTAAATTCGGTAATACATCACATCAATTATTTCAAAGATATTAATAAAAATAATAAGAAACAGGAAATATGCTTTATGCCATTAAAATTGGCTTATGCTATGTCAATTCATAAATCACAGGGTTCTTCGATTGATTGTTTAGAATTGGATTTAGGCGAGGATATATTTGTATCGGGTCAAACATATACTGCGTTATCTCGGGCAACTAATATAAATAATATTAAAATTAATAATTTGGACAAAAATTCATTTTTCGTAAATAAAAAAATTATTGAATTTTATAAAAAATAAATATTATGTATATATAGAAATAAAAATAAAAGTTATGGCTGATTATGACAATGCATATCAATTTTTTAGCCGCCGTAATGGTGGAGGTGGCGATGATTTAGATGTAGATGGAGATGATGATAATAATCAAGAAGTAGCTGGTGGAAGCAAATATCGCAATAATTATCACCGATCAGGTGGCGATCCTTCTTCAACTGATGATTTTTTTGCCGGTGGCGGCAAGAAAGACAATGAGCGTTCATTCACCGTTCATCATACTAGCGTAGGAACTTTCACTGATGGTCGCTTTATTTCTGCTTCTGCGTCAGGAGCTGCTAAAAAAGCTGCCAGTGCTATATTCCGCCGCTTAGATATTGAAATGGGCTTCAAGAAAAATCCCAAGAATGCCAAGGCTGTTCCCCAAAATAGTGCTTTAAAGGCTAAATATGGTCGTAAGCGCGTTGTTGCCGTTTCTTTTGTTCTATATCGCATTGATCGCAAGAACCCCAATAAGTATTATGCTTATGATGCCACCCGTGAAATATATGATACACCTGAAGTAATTGAACGTGCTGGCGCGTCCATAAAGATATCTCAAAAGATTGATGTTAAGAAAGGTGATTTATCCGAGGATCTTCATGCCGCTAACAAGGCTGCCCAAAAGAAACGCGCTGAAGTCAAGCGCAAGGCTCGTGATGCTGAAGCCGGTGTTGTCCGTAAGCCTCGCAAAGCCAAGGCAGCCAAGAAAGCCAAAGCCGCCAAGGCTCCTAAGGCTGCCAAGGCTCCCAAGGCTGCCAAGAAAGCTAAGGGTGAAAAGAAAGCCAAAGCAGCTAAGAAACTAACTATAAGCGATATCATAAAATCTCTATCAAAGCCTCCTTCTGCGGAGAAGCCAAAGAAAACAAAAGCCGCCAAGAAACCCCGTGCGGCGAAGAAGCCCAAAGCTGCCAAGAAAACCACCGGTGGCGGCAATTGCAGCTTCTTTTAAATAACAAAAATTAATAATTATCCCATTGATGATTTTGAAAAATTATTAAGATCATAATCATCATCAAAGAAATATATTGCAATTAGTTTTTTTCGATGAATTCTTAATTTATCGCTAATTTCCATTATTTTAGATTCATCATTTCTATTTTTAAACCATAAATTGAAAAGATCATTATATAAATTAACGCTCTCTAATAATAATGGGTATTTATTGCAATTGACAGTCGCTAACATTTGAGCTTCCTCGGCTAAACCAATAATATGTTGAAAATGTTTTGTTATACAATCCCTGCATCTTTTACTTTTATTTGTTAAATGTTCTTCAAGTAAAATAGATTGTTTAACAATTTGTTGCATATTATAGCGAGGATCACTGACAGGATCTAATGCACCACAACTTTTAACATCGCATTTACTATGAACAATAATATGATTAGTTGATTGGTGTGATGGAGTAGTATTAGGAATTAAATTAACACTGTTAAATAATAATATATATATAACTAAATAAATTAATAACAAACATATAATAAAAAATACAATATGCATTATCTCTAATAAAAGAATATGTAATATTATTATAATGTTTGAATTACTTCAGGAGTAGGATTGAAATTTGCCCAATAATTTTTATCATTAAATAGTCGAGTAGTGCGATTAATTCTATAAACAATATAGATTAATAATATTAGGAATATTAGAATTGCAAATATTATGACGGTAAATATCATAGTTGGGAATAATAAATAGAAAGCCATAGCAATCAATCCAATAATAACAGTAAAATATATTAAAGTCATAAGATAATAATAGTTATCTGCATTCTTTTTTAATAATTCGCTGGCGTGAGTATATTCGGAAATTTTATTTTTATAGAATAATATGCGACGTCGTCTCATACTATTAGCCTGATCCACAAAATCATTAACAGGTGTTAATGTATCGCCGGTATTTGAAAATCCTGATGCTAACATTAATAAAAAGGTATTATAAGCAAGTAAAGATGATTTATAATTTGAAAAATCTATATCTGATGCATATGAATTTGATACCACTGCATCATTATAATTACAATTTATAAAGGTTTCTGTCAGTTTTAGATTAACAATAAAGATTATAAAAAATAAAATCATCATTATAGCAGTTATTAATAATATTCCAGTTTGTGCATTACCATCAATATTAGGAATTGTAAATAAAAATATTGCCATAATTATTATAATTACTGAAACTATGATAACGCCTTTATAATAATTATTTATGTTTTTGTATGTATCTAAATCATTATTATAGATATTAACAGTTTTATTATATTTTGTTTGATATTCATCAAAATCTTTGCTAATATCCTTAATATCATAAGTATTACTATTAATTTTCTTAATCATATCAATATATTTCTGAGAACTGTTAATTGTTTTATAAATTTTATCAAGATTATTTCCTAAAGCAGTAATATCAGTTTTTGTAGATGTATGATAAGTTAATTCTGCACTATCAGCAGTTTGTAATGTTGTAGCTTCCTTATATCCATATGGGTTTTGTTCAAGAACTCCAGTACTTCCAGCACTAAATTTACCATCACCTATATACATTTTACCAGGTTCAGGAGTATTAGCTGTATATACTGTGTGTATTCCTCCTTTAAAATTTGTTACTCTTAATTGTTGTAATTTAAATAAATCATATTGTAAAATTACATTATAAACAACAGAATTATAATAATACATATAATATTTTAATATGTTCAATATAATATTTGGATCTGTATTTAAAATAATATTAAAATTTTCTAAATGAAATAATATTCTTTGATGTGTATAGCTATTTTTATTTGTACTACTATTTAATACAGCTGTATTACTATTATATATATCTCTCAATCTAATCTTTGATAATAATGTATTTACAGAACCATTAGTATTATTTAAAGGTATAATAAGTGGATTACTTACTGCACATTTTTCAGGACTGTCTCTCGCTTTGGTGTTTAAAGTAATAGTATCATCACAATTATTAACACCAGGAGAAGAAATAACTGTACTATCCGTGCCAGTACTTATTGGATTAATTTTATTAACAAATATTTGAGTTGCTGTAGTATAATTATCCTCATACCATTTTTTTAATCCTGTAATTGCATTATAATCAGATGTTCCAGCATTATGATAAAGTGGTATCGGAATATTATCACCAACATCTTTTTTTATTTCTTCACAAACAACTGCTTCCATTTTTAAATCTGTAGTAGATGATGTTGTTGCTGCAGTATATATATGACTATCATAATTAGATTGTGGTGTTGCTGTTCCTAATTTTAAATTTTCAATGTTAAATAAATTATTAATATTAAGAGTATATGTATTTTGACCATCAGGTTTTGATATACTAGTATGATTAGTAACATTAGTTGAAAATTTTATTTCTGTATTATTTACCCTTTTTGTAAATTCAATAATATCTGAATCGCAATTAACTTTATATTCATAATAATATATTCTATATACAATAGCAAATAATTTACTAGCAACTAACATATCATAAATAAAATTATTCATATCATTATTACCACCTTTTAATGCATTTAATTTATTGCTTGGTGATGCAGTATGATCGGTAAATAATATATCATCATCATCATGACATAATTTTGCAAATTTTTGACCAATTTTAGTAAAATAGGTTTTTCTGTCTATATCACTTTGAATTATATTTGGACTGTCGTTATTAAATAATGTAAATGATTCTGAAATTAAACTATAAACAATTGAAGATTTATCATAATAAGAAGAAGATTTGCCAGAATTAATAAGTAAGCTAGTTGAATAATCAATAAATTTTTCAACTACATCTGGAGTATTCTTAATATAAATGAGAATACAGCCATTATTACCATCATTATTAATATCTAATTTAGAAAATTTACAACAATCAGCACCATTGCCACCACATCCATATCCTAATATTCTATCTTCTTTTGTCTTTGCACCATTTCCACCAGCACCAAAAATAAGATTATCATTAAACCATTCTAATATTTTTCCTTTTCCTCCTTTATTATTATTTCCGGCAGATAAAATTCCGCCACCGCCACCGCAATAAGTGCCAACACCTCCATGATTACCATTAAAAGAAGGATCTATAATAGCTTTACCATTTTTTTTATTAATTCCACTTCCACCTCCACAACCTCCATCTAAATTTTGATTTTGATTATAAAGACCACATCCACCATTGCCACCCCCTTTGCATTTAATAATATAAGGTTTATCATCAGGTGTTCTATAAATAATGCTTGTATCACTTGCTTGAACATAATTATAAACTTCACCATTTTTATTGAAATTGAATAAATCGCAATCTTCAAATGTGATATTAAAATTGCTGTTGGATGTATCAAAATTATAAGCAATTATTTTAACATTAAAATATTTATCTGTGTCTAATTCTAAGACTTTAACATCATTAACAGCAATACCATCAATAATAGCTGATGCATTGTCATAAACAGTTTTATCAACCCAAATCATAACTTTAATTTTAGAATTGACAGTTATTCGAATAAAATTATTCTTGGGTTTTATATAACCATCCCATACATAAGTAGTATTATTATTAAAAATGGTTGAAGGAATGTTTATATTTTCAGTTACAAAAGATTGAACAATGCTAGCAGATGTAATTCCTAAAGATGAATAATCATTTCCTGTAAATTTAATATTGGTTAATTTTGGTGTTATATTATTAAAAACTTTAAGGCTTAATCCTGTTTGAAATAAGTTATTAATATTATCAATATCGCATTTTCCTCCTGTTCCTATTTCAAATGAATAAGAAATATTTTTTTTGAAAGTAAAATTATCATTCATATATGCAGCACCAGCACCGCCGCCTCCACCAAAATAATAACCACCTGCACCACCTCCACCAATCATAAAAACAGAACAGTTTAAATCTTGTGCTGGTGTAAAATAATATTTTTGTTTATTATCACTATGCAATAAACAAAAATAATTATTAGTTTTAGATTTATTCCATTTCATTATTGTTCCATCCTCTTTACGGATTATATGATTTTCCATATCTCTCTAATTTATATTTAGATTAGATTATTTATTTTTTATTTGTTCCATCAAAATTTTAAGTTCAGTCGGGTTTTTTTTCATTTTTTTCCATTCTTCTCCCGCTTGTTTAAATAAAATGTTATTTGGTGTTTTATTTGTATCCTCTTTTTTGAGTTTATCTAAATAATATTTAATAAAGATATTGTAATCTGTTTTCTTTTTTTCAACGGTTGATACAACTGCTGTAATTTCTTCTTTAAAAGGTTCTTCAATAATTTCAGATTTTTTATCACGATCATCACAATCACCATCACAATCACCATCACGATCATCATTACCACAGCCATCATTACCATTATCATTACCACAGCCATCATTACCATTACCATTACCATTACCATTACCATTATCATTACCATCACTATCTTTAACATCGTCATGATTGGTAATAAGTGGTTCTTCATGTGTAATTTTAGTGATAATGTTTTTTCGAACCCATACTTTTCGATTATTTTTAATTTGAACAGTCCATATTTTTCCATCATAACCTTCTTTTTCGAAGTTTAATTCAAATCCTTCTGCAGATAATCCAAATCTTTTGGGGGATTGTTCTTTGCCTGTATAAGTTTCAGTTGAAACATTATTGCACGGCTGTTTATTGTTTTTAATCATAATAATGATAATCATTAAGATGAATATCATTTTTTTATCAAAAATAAATTTTTATAAAAATCATAGATAAAAATGAAAAAAATGAATTTGAAATCATAATGATAAAATATCAAAGTATGCCTTCATTCTTAGGCGAAATCGATAGAAAATTTAAATTTCTAATGACAAAAAAAACAATAACATCAAAAGATTTATTAGAATTGAAATCATTTATCTTCAATGAATATGAAAAAGATATGATTGTAGATATCAAAGATTTAAATAATATGCAGAAGAAATTGATGTTGGATTTATATGATGTTTAAATTTTTTTTATTTAATCATCATAATAATCACCACCGCCGAAATCATCATCATCGCCACCACCAAAATCATCTTCAATATTTTCTTCTAATTCATCTTCTTCAACATCTTCTTCGTCTACTTCATCATCTTCTTCGTCGTCGTCATCGTCACCTCCTTTTATTTTTTTAACAGAAATAATATCGGCATCGTCTTCTTCGTCTTTTTCACTTTCTGCATAAATTTCTTCAATTTCTTCTCTGTCTTCGGTTGAAATAACGTTTCCATCTTCATCAATATTATCGCTAACAATCGAATTTTTAATAAATTCTTTTTTATTTTTGATGGCTCTGCCGATAATAGAAATGTGTTTATCAAACAGCTGATATTTTTTCCCACAAACTTCAATGCTGATTTCATCATTAATATTGATAGTTTCGATATTAACTTCTGATTGAATACCTGCTGAAATTTTAGGAATAATAATTTCAAGGATAGGGATATTATCGTAATAGCCTTCGGCGAGAACACCTAAAGAATTTTTGGCTTTAACCTTACATTTAATAATAGAGCCTTGTGCAGGATTGCAAATTTCGGCAATACAAATAACATCAAAATAGATATTGGCATTAAAATGCTCTTTTTTAAATTGTCCGACAGATCGTTTAATAATTTTGATGGTATCTTTTTTAATATACCCATATTTTGAACATATGCTTTCGTAATTCATTTTTAATTTTGAAAGAAGAGTGGTTTCAAAGTTGGTGTTCATTTCGTTGGGTGTTAAAATTACAGTCGTTCTGAATTTAATAGGAATAAATAATTCAGTTGTCATTTGTTTAATTTATATTTATATAAATATTTCAATTTTTTATTTAAATAAAAATTGATTTATTTATTTATATAAATTAGATAAAAAAATGGAAATTTCGCAGGATGAACAAATATTCACCTCAATTAAGACTATAGAACAATCATTGAAAGGTGATAATATTTTTATTATCAAATTGATAAATGATAATGGACTATGGTCAGAGACTGAATTTAATAATTATATTAGTTCATTTCGTTCGAATTATGCTGAAATCGACAAGGAGCAATATTTAGAAATAGTGGGAACTAATAATGTAACATTGGAAATAACAAGTTTAAAAAATATCTTGAATTATTGCAACACTAATAATTATAAGTCTGGTAATTATAAATGGTATAAATCAACGCAAATTGCAGAAGAAACCGTTAATAATTTATTGGACGTTAATATTATTATGCAAGTCATCAAGAATGAAGATGCAGAAGAAACAGATAAATGGGAAACCGATTTAAAGCGGTTCAAATTAATCAAGGAATATAATTATGAAATTGAGGATGGTGTTATGGTTATTGGAAGAATGATTAAAGACAGTGTTCAATCTTATCAAACCATGAAGAAGTCTAAAATTAATAGCAGTGCTCAAATGACTTATGAATTTGAAATAAGATCATCAAAAACTAAAGATGTTTTAATAAATATCTTAAAATTGATGCAATCTATTTTCTTATCAAAAACAATTTTAACGAAGAAACAGCAAGAACAAATTTTAGATGAATATCAATCGCTAGTTAATATCACACCATTTGGCAATCCGCGATCATCGGATAAAACAGTATATCTTCTTACGCCAAAACCAGTAGCATTGAAATTAAATAATCTTGAAAATCCCAATAATTATGGGGTTGTTAGTATTTTGAGAGGTTATACTGTAACAGAAAAAGCCGATGGAGAACGATTATTATTATATATTAATGGTAAAGGCGATGTATATACTATTGATAGTTCAAAAAGAGTAGAAGGAACAGGACTAAAGGCAAAGAAAGACGCATACAATTCATTATTAGATGGTGAATATATCCATTGTAATAAGAGAATAGACGGTGTCAAAAAGAATTTATTTGCGGCATTTGATATCTATTTTTTAAATGGAGAAAAGCTGACATCATTGCCATTAATAGAAGAAAAGAATAAATGTCGATATAATGAGTTATTAAAATTGCCTAAACTATTGACTGCAACAAATAACATGGAATTTATAGTTAAGAAACATTATTATGGACCAAATATTTATAATGAAAATAAAAAGATTTTGGATAATTCAAAGTCATTTCCATATGAAATTGATGGTTTGATATTTACACCTGCAAAATTGGCTGTTTATTCCTTTTATCCAAATATGCCTGTTGATTTAAAGGCTGATATGACATGGAACAACGTTTTCAAATGGAAGCCGCCTGAGCAAAATACCATCGATTTCTTGATTAAATATATTGCCGATGTTAGAAAAGATGGGATTGAATGTCGCAAATTTGGATTATATGTATCAGACAAGAGTATTTTGAATGAATATAATATTAAAAATGTTCTTAGTTTGAGATATAGTTATAATAATATTGATAAATTGAATGAATATTTGGAAGAAACAGAGAAAGATGTTTTTAAATTATTTGTTCCAAATAAATATTATACAAATGATGTTGAGTTCGCCTATCTTCCGTTAAATGAGAAAAAAGAAGTAAGAGCCGAAAACAATGATAAGATCGAGAATAATACAATTGTAGAATGTCGTTTTGATTTAATTGAAAAGGTATGGAAGCCAATTAGAGTAAGAACAGACAAAACGCGAATTTACAATAAAGGAATTTATGACAAAACTGCAAATTCAGTAATTGTAGCATTAGATACATGGGACACAATCCATAATATGATTTCTGCTTCTATGATTGTTGGAAATGAGATTATGGAAGTTAAAGAAGAGATTGAAGATAATATTTTAGAAACGGATGATATTTATTATGAAAGAAATGTGCCATTTAACAAAATTTCGAATAGTATGTTATTATTTCACATGCTTATTAAAAGTCATTTATATAATAAGCCTCCTTTAGCTGGTGCCAAATATCAAACAAGAGGGGCATTATTAGAATTGGCATGTGGTCAAGCAGGAGATTTAAACAATTGGAAATATTCAAAATATCAATTTGTATTAGGATTAGATTTAGTGAAGAACAATATTTATTCTTCTAAGGGTTCTTATTCTAAATTGATAAGAGAACACCGAAAACAGCTTTCTTATAATAAGAAACAAGGAAAGAATTTTTCATTGTTAGATATGGCATTTGCTGTAGGTGATTGCACTCTTGACATCAAAACAGGAGAAGCAGCAATTGATACTGAAAGCCGAGATTTATTAAAATTGATTATGAACCCTGTTACAAAACAGAAGAATTTGAATGTATATGAGAGAGTATTGGCAGGAAAGGGGAAAGATAAATTTAATGTAATTTCATGTATGTTTGCAATTCATTATTTCTTTGAGAGTGAAATGAAATTAGAACAATTTCTTAAAAATGTTAGTGATAATCTTCAGACAAATGGATTATTCTTTGCGACTTTTATGGATGGCGTAAGTGTCGAAAATGAACTTGCAAAAAGTAAGAAAGGAATAATTGAAGGACGAAAGGTATTTGATGAATATAGTGTTCCAGTGTGGGCAATTATCAAACAATATAATAAAGAAACTTATTATAATAAGAAAATTGACGTATTCATAGAAAATACACAAAAATTAATTAGTGAATTTTTAGTGAATTTTGATTTCTTGGTGAAAAAAGCCAAAGAATTCAATTTGATATTAGAAGACACCGAATTATTTTCGGAGAGTTATGAAAAAATAAAGAACGATTTTGAAAAACCTGAATTAATAAAGACAAAATATAATTTATATGAAAATTGGAGAATTGAAGATCATAAGAAATCATTGGTAGAATTAGAAACCAATGAAATTTCTAAGAAATTTAGTTTCTTAAATCGTTGGGTTGTTTTCAAGAAGATTTGAAACAGTAGCAAAACTTAAAATAATTTCAGGAGTTAGATTATATAAATTATGAGTGGCAAAATGAGAGAATAATTTTTGAATATTTTTAATATTATTTGAATGACATAGATAATTAAAAACATTATTCTCATTAATTATTTTTTTTGTATAAATCGTTGTTTGTTGATGTCTTAGCTGAGCTAAATGAAATCGGATGAGAGGATTTAAAGTTCGGTCCATGTCTAAATCAACCTTAAAACGATTATATTTTGGATAATATTTAGTTGTTGAAATATATAAATTATAAATAATATTCTTAATGACATTAAAATTTGCATTAATAATATCATAAATATTATTAGGAATATCTGCATGATTATCTAAATAAAAATCGTTCACAAACTCATTAATATTATAATTGTCTTTTTGAAGCATATAGACATAAAGGAGATTATACCATTTATTGTGATTATATGCATTTACCTCTTCTTTATGCAAAATAGCATCATTACTAATCTTATAAATTTTGTCATTTTTCTTAACGATAAATCCGTAATTATTATTAGAGGCAAATTGAACGGCTTCATTAATAGTAGGGAATTTATAAGGATATCTGATATTCAAATAAGCAAGTGGAGAATTATCAATATTCTCTTCTTTTAGAGTAATTCGATTTCTTGTATTGATATGAAAAAGATATTTATAATCTTCTCCCATAATTTCATTATAATTAATTACATGTTTATTCTCATGATGAATAATAACAAAATCATAAGAATATAAAGGACTTAAATTTGATGTAAAAAGATTTCTCAAAATTGCTGAGATATTAGGATCTTTGATATCAACTTGATTTTTATAAATGGTGTATAAGATATCATCAAACATATAGCCATGGGTTTTTTCTTTATTTGAAAATTTAGATGAATTGATGTCAGGACAACTTGAACTGCCAAAATGCCATACGCCATTATGATAATAGACTGTAACTGTAGTTCCATCTAAAGCCGTATAACAATTATCACCAGTTTCCATAATAGAATTCATATAATTTGAAATAGTTGAACGAATTGGAATGCTATTGCAAATAGAGATCACAACATTATTTCCAATACTTTTAGAAAAGTCAAGAACAACACTGCGACATTTATCATATAAATCTTGAAATTCAGTTACATCATTTCGTTTATAAGAATTGTGAAGAAGACAAAGATTATTATTATTCTTAAACTTCTTTACTTTAATAACAGGCCAAAAATGATTATTCTTAAGAATTTGAATTAGCGTGTTTGGATAATTTGTATCACTGCATTTATCAAATACCTCTTGAATAAGCATTTCTAGACTGTCTATTTTTTTTTCCATAATAAAAATAATTTATTATATATATGAATTCATATTTTTAAATCGTTTTCAGTGAGAGGCAACAATCTCTTTCAAGGTTGAATACATTACCTGACCAATATAAACACCGGCAATCGTCCTGATCGTTCCATAACCAATTGCAAATTGTTTAATAGCAAAGGTTAATTTATGATTAGTCTTTTTAATATCTTTGAAAAGATTTTTGCAAATATTCAAATAGCTGTCGTTATTGTAATACTTCATATTCCTGATATAATGAACAGGGGATGAAATAACACTGGCAGCACAAATAATGCAACAATTATGAAAAAGATATTGATTGTCCTTTTTATAGTTCAGATAAACTACATTGAAAATGAAATCTCTTAAAATCACACTTTCAATTCCAATCTTGCCAAACTTAAACCCATATTTCTTATAACAGCTAAGAAACGAATTATAAGTATTTTTATTTTCAACGTAGGAATTAAATTTCACAACATTGAGGGGGTTTGAGAATACAGAGGTTGTAACACTCACAATAAGTGACGATTGATATATGTTCATTTCTTTCGTATAGTCCAGAAGATAGAAATAAATCCCTCCTGTAATGATACGGGTATATATACCATTTGAAGCACCGACGAATGGATTTTTCCAATTTTCCATTATAAAAAGTTTCCGATTATTGACAACGCTATTATAAATTGCCTTGTCAATTGGATTAAACATGAAAGCTTGGGTAATGCCAACTGCGATGCTAATAAAGAAATCGATCATTCTTATAAAAATAGTATTTAAATACAAAAAAATCAATTTTTTATACGAATGCTTTTAAATTCAATTAAATTTAATAGTTAAAATCCAGTATAATTCATTATTGAAATATTCTGAAGTTATAATATAATTATGTTGATTGTAAATTAAAATAGTTGTCGAATTATCATCATAATATTTGACAATATCAAATGATTTAAAATATTGATGCAAAACATCGCCAATATAATTAGCAGTTTCAATGCGATCTGTATTATCAAAACTAATGATATCTACTTTTGATTGTTTGATAAAATATTTGATAATATTGATTTCATTTTGATAATTTTTCTCAAATTCTTCATTATCAGATTTTAAGATAATTTCGCAAAGTCTATCCATATTATTCTTTTTCAGATTAAAATATCAATTTTTTTTATAATAATAATAAATAGAAAATGCAAATATTTGTCAAAACTCTAACTGGCAAGACAATTACATTAGAAGTTGAAAGTAGTGACACCATTTCAACAATAAAAACAAAAATTCAAGATAAAGAAGGAATACCACCTGACCAACAGAGACTTATATTTGCAGGAAAACAATTAGAAGATGATAGAATATTGGCGGATTACAATATACAAAAAGAAGCTACATTACATTTAGTCTTACGATTAAGAGGAGGAATGACCAGCTGATATTCAATTTACTATGCATTTATAATTGCATTAATATGGGGAATAACACCAATTATTTATAAATATCATTTACAAGAAATTAAATATAATACAATTGTATTTGTATATGGTATTGTATTTTTTGTAGGAAGCATATTTTATTATTTATATCATCAAAAAGAAATTAATTTGAATTTTATTTCAAATAAAAATAAAATAATTTATGTTTTTTTGATTGGGTTCTTTTCATTATTTATAACAACAATTTTATATTACAATGCAATTATAAATAATGCGAATATGGCAACAATTATAACAATAACATCAATATATCCGATTATAACATTATTATTTATTCTAATGTTAAATAAAAATAATATAAAAATCAATATTATTATTGGAATATTGCTAATTTTTGCTGGAATAATATGTTGTTTATATAAAAATTAATAATTATGATTAAATAAAAATGAACGCTAATAAAATAGCAGTAATATATGCTTATTATGAGAAAAATGATGATTATATTTTAAATTTGAAATATTTCTTAAAAACTGGTATTTATAATGAATGTGATTATTATTTTATTGTAAATGGCGATTGTTCGATTGATTTTCCTAAAAGAGATAATATTAAAGTTGATAAAAAAGAAAATAATGGATATGATTTTGGAGCATTCAATTATATATTATTTCAAAATAATTTAATCATCAAAAATTATGATCATTTTATATTTATGAATAGTTCACAAAGAGGACCATTTATTCCTAATTATATCAAAATAAAATGGTATGAACCTTTTATAAATATGATTAAAGATGATGTTAAATTAGTTGGGGTAACTATAAATATATTTTCAAAATATTTATTTGAGCAGGGAAAATTACTTCAAGAAACTACAAATTATAAATTACCATTTCCGCATATTCAAACCTATTTTTTTGCAATGGATAAAGAATGTTTAAAATTCTTAATAGAAAAAGAAATATTTGAAGAAAAATATAATTATGATAATTTTAATGAATTGATAGCATTTAAAGAAATTATGATGTCAAAAGTAGTATTAGAAAACAATTGGAATATATCATGTATAATTCCGGAATATCAAGGAATAAATTATAGGACAATTAAAGAAGATATAAATAGAACATCTGCAAATAACGATCCTCTTTATAAAAATTGTTGTTTTAACAGAACTATTCATCCATATGAAGCAATATTTATAAAAATGAATAGAGAAATTTCAGTGAATGAAATCAACAGTTTAACAAAATATTATTATAATTCTATTGTTTAATAATTGTTTTATATTCATCTTCAAATATGAATGTATTTCCTGAATTTATAATATTAGACATTTTTGGAATATAATCAAAAATATAGGTTAATCCATCCATCTTATTTTCTTGGTGTTCAAACTCTTTTTTGATTTCTGTCTTTTCTTCTTCAACTCCTACTTCTTTTTTTACTTGCAAAAATAGATTAATTGCAACATCTCCTATTTTATCTATAATCAACTTTTCGCTACAATTCCATGAACTGTAAAATGATTTCTTATAATTATAGATAATAGCAACAGCACAGGCATGAACAATAGAAGTTCGTTGATTTCTTATAGTTTTATTGTTAGAAGGATTATTAATACAATATAATTTATAATAATTCATAATAAAATGATCATGATTGAATAATGAATTTATGAAGCCCCAGAGAAAAAAGATTGGGTCATGTTCATTTAAATTAAATTTTGTTTGAATTACATATTTTTTTCTGATGATATAATCAAAAGCATCTCTAAGTAAAATAGAGATATTATAAACATCATCCGGATTATTCACGCTTTCAACAATTTTAAATAGATTAACAAAAGACGTGATTATTTTAAGAACTAAATCATGCATATCACTATCAGCCGGTGGCATAACGGAGTTAAATTTTGCAAGTCCCGCATGATTTAATTTTATTTCATTGCTAAAGATATGAATAATTTTTTGTCTTAATTGTGGTATTGGCAATGTCCCAGATTTTGTGGTTGGATTTTTTAGATAAATATCACATAAAATACACATCTTAGAAATCAATTTTAAATAATCGACAACATTAATTGTATTATTATTTATAACAGCAATTGTAGATGCGATGACATCATTAAATTTTGCAATATTATAAATAGTAACAAAAGAACTAATATAATTACATGTATATATTAGCGTATCTTCTAATATTTCTATTTTAGAATTTTCGACTAAAAAAATACAAGTATTGTATAGACTTTTTTCAATATTACCATTTGAAATAAATTCGAATAGTTCTTTGTTATACATAATTAATTTTTATAAATATATATCTGTTTTTCCTTTATTTAAAATTTTTGTCAATAAATTTCTCAAACTTGCAAATTGTTTTATAGCCTTTAATAACAGTTACTTCACTTACATTGCAAATGTCGGCAAATTGTTTTTTGGTATATCCCAGTTTATTTTTTTCAGAGTAATAATAAAGAATTGAGGCACAGCTAGAAGTTGGCGAATTATCACTCATAATTTCATTTTCTTCTAAAAATTTGATAAGTTTCTTGCAATTCTCAATATCATTCAATTTCATGCTTAATTGACAGCAATAACGAGAAATGAAATCACTGGGAGAAGACCCGATAACATTGATTTGAAGTAATGTTTGAAATCGGGCATTACCTTTATTCAAAATCACCGGATCAATATCAAACATCTTTGCAATCTCCTTCGAACTTCTGTGAATATTATTCATAAGGCAAGAATGATAAATGCAAGATGCAATCAATCCTTCTTTATTATCTCCTCTAGAAATCTTTTTCTCTGATGCATTTTTATATAAAACTTTAGCATCATCAACGACTTTTTGAGGAATTCCATTACTCAAAGAATTACTGGTGAGAATATCGAAAACGAGCCACAAAGTTCGTTCATTATATGGCATGGAATTCCAGGCAATAAATTTTCGAATTCTGCGGATATCATAATTATTTCCATATTTGTTTCCACCAATCATAGATCCTAAAGATGATTTTGGCAATAATGAATTGGTAGGCAATCCACAACGGGATGGATCATCACTTTTACTATCATTACCATAATAACGCCATTCGGCGGTGTTATCAATTACTTTACAGCAAATAGCACTACATTTACTGCATATCTGCATAGCATCTTCCACGATAAATTCGTTGCATCCGCATGAACATACAATTTCAGTTTCTCTGGCTCCATTTTCTTTTACATATTCTTCTTCTCTTAGATCATCCATAATTGTCCAAATATCTTCTTCAGTGTTGGCAATAGATGTCATTATAAAATTTTGATATTAACTTTATATAAAAACATAATCATTTTTTATATTAATGGAGAACACAGATAAAAATGAAATATATAAAAATATTAAAAATGGCTTAGCTAATCTCAGTCAAAATGAATTAGAAGAAATTTTTAAGATTGTTTATAAAAATAATAACAATTATAGTAAAAATAATAATGGTATATTTATCAATTTATGTTGGTTGGATAATGACACCTTAACAAAAATTAATAATTATATAAATTTTTGTATCAAATCTCATAATGAGATTAATAAATATGAAGATATATGCAATATGCTAAATGATACTATTAATAATAAAGATAAGTTAGAAGAGCCCATCATAGATATTAGCGATATTGCGAAAATAAATAAACAAAAGATTTCATCGAGTATGAAATTTTATTTATTAAAAAAAAAATTCCAAAAACAGCAATTGGCAACAAACATAGAAAGTTATTTAACACATGATGAATGTTTGATTGATAATTATTAAATAAGCAAGTCATGTAATTTCAAGAGTAGATCATACATCTCATTATCAGTTGTATCATAATTATAAACAAGGTTGCTATAATCTTGATAAATGATCGCTTTAATATTGACATTAAAATGATGCCAATTATTGATATTTGTCATAAAATTATTTAAAAGATTGTTATTTGAGATGTTGCATGAATTATTATCGATATAATAGCTTAAGAAATCTTTCAAATTTTGAATATACGTAAAATTATTATCGATAAAATGTTTATAAATAATTTCATTTTTAGCAAGAAGCTTTGATTTGATAAGAAAAGTATTATAAATATTGATATTCATTGTTTGTTAAACATTGAAATAAAAATAAAAAAATCATTTTTTTTTGAAAAAACTTTAACATACATTTATAATAGCGTCATTATTGTCTTTATTATAGACATATGATTTTTCTTTATAAATAATATTTTTGTCTAAAAGAAATGAGATAAATAATGAGATGGATTGGTTCCAACTATCTTTAGAAAGAGCAGTCATTATTTCTGCAGATTTCTTCATTCCAAATGCTTTTGAAAATTCAGGAATAGAAATGAAATCAATCAATTTTAATTTAATATCTTGTTTTAAAAATCTGTCAATTTCAGTCAATCTCATAATCAAATCAATGGGACTTTCAATTTTATTTTTCTTTAATGGAGGTTCTTCTCTTGCTTTTGGTATATGTTCTTCTTTGGCTTTTGGCGGTGGTTCTTCTCTTGCTTTTGGTGGTGGTGGTTCTTGTGGATAATGAATTACTGACTGATTAAATTTATTAAATATTTCAATGTTATCTTTATAGGTCCATAAAGTTTCGTTTGAAATATGATTATCAGGCAAAGTATTCAATATTTTATCCATATATAATATATTATATTAAATAGATTTCATTTTTTTAAATTCTTTTAAATTTTGTTTATGCCGATTATTATATAAATCTACCATTTTTAATTTAATATCTTCAATTATTTTTTCTCTTGATTGTTTTGGATTAACATTAGCTAATGTTGCCATTTTTTGATAAAACTTTTTAGAGCTCAATTTATATTTATTAAATCCGCTAAAATTATCTTCAAGAGGCATAGAATAAAAAGGAAGCTTTGTCATGTCGGGAGGTTCGTCATTATAGATTTCATATTTTGGCAATAATAAATTCATTGTCGTTGTTAAATTATTTTTATCTTTAATTTCATTTGAAATTGATTTATTCATAATAACACCGCATAAATATTTCATAGGAATTGGATCATGAAACACGACTTCATTTCCAACATAATTTGCATCTTTTTTTAGAATAGTTTTATATTTTTTAATAGCTTTATCTAATTCCCATGGAAAAAATGTATTTTTCTCATTAATAAATCCATTGTAATCATTGAGATTAATATGATAATTTTCTTGTTCTAATAATTTTTTAGAGAATATAAGAATTGTATTATTATGATATAATTCTTCTTTTTCAATATTATCTTTTGTTATAAATGTAAAAAAAACTCCTGGAAATTGACTATTAATATCATCAACTGGTGAGGTTTTCAATTCTTTCCACGATTTATTATAATCATTTTCAATAGCATGAACCAAATATAATATTTTATCCATTTATTTTAATACAATTATTAATTTTAAATGTGTTGGAATGCCGAAGTTTCCTTAAATACATTTATATTTGGATTAATATCTGCAGCAATAGTTCTTGCAATTAATAAGAATGAAATAAATACAGTTTTATTTTTGTTGTCAGTAACATCAATGCAATTGCTTGAATATTTTGCATGGAAGAACATTAATAATAAAGAAGCAATAAAAATTATTAGTATTGTTGGAATGTTTTTAATATTATTGCAATTAATATTATTAAATACACTTAATTTACATGGAAATGAAAGAATACTTATTTTAATTATATTATTTTCAGTATCATTATTTGCAATGGTTCATATTATAAATAATAATAAACTTAAAATGTATAAAGCCAAAAACGGACATTTGGCATGGATATGGGCAGATTTACCAATACCATTATTAATAGTTTTTTTCAGTTTATATTTATATTCTGCAATTAGAAATAATGAAATAATAATTCTATTTTTAATAATAACATTATTGTCGATATCATTATTTAGTTATTATAAATATAAAACATGGGGATCTATGTGGTGTTATATTTCAAATTTTTTCTGGCTTATATTAATAGCCAAAGTAATTTTTGAATATTATAAAAAAGATCTAAAAAAATTAATATAAAGAACAAGAAGAAAAAAGAAATTACAATGAAAATAAGAATTAACTGCACAAACGAATATTATGAATTATGTATACATAATAAGAAAATTAATAAAAAAAATTTTATAAAAATAATTAATTATGATAAATTTGATGATTATGATTATATTGATAAAGTTTTTTTATTACAAAAAAATAATAGATTTCAATCGTTAGAATTTGAATGTAATAGATATATAACAGAAGAAGAATTTAAGAATTTTATCGAAGATTTAAAAAAACTTGGATTTCTATTAACAATAATAGAAGAAACACTATTTCAGATATATATTGAAGATCTTGAAAATATTGAAGATCTCATAAAACTAGGATATAAAACACAAATAATAAAACCATTAATAATTCAATTTGTTGATATTGTTGATAATAAAGGATATGTTTTATTTAATTATGATTATTATTTAAATAAACCAGAACCATATGAAAATCATCCTAAAAATAAAAACAGATCATTTTATAAACAACAAAATTTATATATAAAAAAATAGATTTAAAAAATAAAATAAAAAAAGAAATTACAATGAAAATTAGAATTAGTTGCACTACTCAAGATGAGTTGCAAATTAATAATAAAAAAATTAATATGAAGAATTATTCAAATTATGTCAATAATAAATTTGATGATTTTGATTATATTGTTAAGGTTTTTTTATTGCAAAAATTTAAATTTCTAAATAACAAAACATCATATATTAAAAAATCGCTTGAATTTATTTGTTCTAGAGATATTACTGAAGAAGAATTTCAGCTTTTTATTGCAAATCTCAAAAAACTTGGATTTGCGACGAAAAAAGAAAATCATCTAATTCAATATATTAATGGCGAAGGCATTGTTATGTTTAATTACAATTATAATTTGAATAGACCGTATGTTATTCCGGCATTTTCAAATAAAAAGAAGTCATTATACAGACAGCAGAATTTATATATTAGAAATTAGAGGTTTCCACAATGGATTTAAACTTATTCTATTTGATTTATATAAATAATTGGCGATATTATTGCAATTGCCTTCTTTTGTATATTTGCCGGTAATTGACATTTTTAAATCTTCCATAATCTTCATATGTTGAGGTTTGTGAAGTGAGGTGCAAACAATACCTGTCTTTTTCCCATAAGCTTCTCCGGGTGTGAGAAGTTTAAAAACATTATTTTTATTTTTCTTTTCTTTATCTGTAAATACAGGAACAAACAATCCCCATTGCATTTTCTCTTTTTTCATATCAGGAATAATAATTTCTTTTCGATTTGATTTTAATTGTTCTAGTTGTTTGGGAGTTAGAGATTTATAGTTACCATTATTATATAAAAGTGGTTCGAAATCTTCATTAAAAATATTGATAAATCCTATATATTTATCTATCAAACCGGCAATTGGTATTTCTTTTCCAGCTATTAAGACCCCTTCGCGATATAGACAAGTAGCCAAGAAATTATCAACTTCTGATAAAGTTTTTGAAGATAATATTTTAGAAATAATATAATTGAAAGTTATTTGATCAATTGAAGAATAAATAGAAATAATAGCATTATTCATCGGCATTTCTTTTAATTTTGAAAATTCTTTATAAATTTTCAAGTCATCAGGTTCAATAATTGTTTTAATATCATCATTTGTATTTTTGATGAGAGCAATTTTAAGGGGAACATTATTTACAACTTTAACAATATGAATACCATCTTCGTGAGGGATTAATATATATCCGTCAATAATAATATTTGGATATATACTCATACTAATTGCATACATCAGAATATCATTATTAACATTTTGAAATAATTCTTTTATTTCATGATGAGAAATAAAAAAGATATCTTTATTAATATATTCAATTAAATAATTTCTCAATTTCATTTGAGTGTTTAATGAAAGATGTTTATAAATATCTTGTCGAAATCCTCGGTTATCTTCTTTTAAAGGTTTGATATTGCATTTAGGTTCATAAATATTATCATCACCCAATTCATATTTAATTGACATTCCCTGTGAAGTTGTAATATCAATATTTCCTAATTTGAACATAGATTTAGGGAAATAATTGATCGCCTTAAATAGACTACAATCAATGGAATTATTTCTTATGATATTATCAACCATAAAAGATTGATATAATTTTCGCGATGAAATACGATAAGCATGAATATCAGCGGTTTCTCTGTCATAATTGTTGATAGCACAATGCATATAGACAGTTACATTTCTATTTTGGATAGGTAGATTTTGATGACTGCAATTGCGAATACCTCTTCCAATAATTTGATCAATTCTATTGAAATGATACCATGCTTCTAATAAATGGATTTCACGAACATTATAAATATTGAGACCTTCGCCGGCAACTGGAGATAATAAGACAACTTTTATTTTTTCACCATTCTTATTATTGGAATTATTGATAGAATTTACCAATTTAGGAATTGTAGTTCCTCTCATAATGTCATCATCACTAGTTAAAATACAATAATTAGGATTATATTTATATTTTGGAGGATTATCGATAATATCAGCATTTTCTAGAATATTATCTGCACCAAATCGAGAAAATCCGAGATGTTCAAGAGCAATTGCAATGGGTATCAAGCCTGCATGAAGATATTTAGAATAGATGATAACGATACCTTCGCTATTTTGAATAATATTCATCATATTCAATATTTTTCCGGAATATAATCCGAGATGTTTATCAACAGGCATCAGAGCATTTTTATAATTGGGATTATAAGAAAATGAATAATTTTCATTGTTCAGTCGAAAGAAATTATAAAAACCCTTGCTACCAATATTATTATCATAGACAATGTTCATTGGTTGAAGACCTTTAAAATTATTTTGAATATTCTCATCAACAATTTTAATTTTTTCTAAATATTCTAATTGTTTCTTTCCAAGCTTAGAAATCACTATACCATCAGTAACTTTATCAACCCAATTTCTGTCAGAATTTTCAATAGGATTTCCATTTTCAGTAAGAGGAATAACTTTATCTAAGATAGGAATTTTAGATAATTTGGGTGATAATTTAAAAGCAAAATTAAAAGGATTTTTGCCTCTTAAATATGATATATATTGAGATGCCATTTTTTCTAAGAAGATTTTGGCATCATTATAAAGTTCATTATTGTCATCAAAAATTTTAGCAGGTGGTTTGATATCAGTTCTTTTATCATTCATAATTAATAATTCAATCAAATCAAAAATATCACTCGGTTCATTATACATAGGGGTGGCAGATAATAAGATCATTTTATTATTAATGCCAGTTTTTGCAACTTCAGTCAAAGCATTATAAACTCTCTTTTTATCATCGCTATTTCCTTGTCTGATATTATGAGCTTCATCAACAATAATTACTTTATCTGTTGGAACTTTTCCAGTTAAGGTATAATTTGTTTCATAAAAAGATGCAAATCCATCATAAGTAAAAATATTATATCTAGATTTAATAAGTTTTTTAATTCTCTTATCTACTTCGGCATCTGGAGTTGTTTCAATGATGTTTGCTAACTTTGCATATAAATCTCCAGTGCATTGATTAGCAATCAATTTATAATCAGTCTTTTTAAATATTTGTTGTTTAAAACCTTCTTCAACAGCTTGAGGCATAATAACCCATATTTTCGGTTCATCATAGCTATTTTGAGAAATAAGGAAGTTTTCAGCGATTGTAATTGCAGTGCAAGTTTTACCAACACCAACAGAATAATAGATAAGCATACTTTTATAGGGCATACGATATGAAAGATAATGTCCCATCAAATATTGAAAAAAAGATTTATCAAATCCTTTGCATAATTCATTTGATTTCTTTTCAAAATCTTGAATTGTTAAGATATCATCATAATTATAGATCTTATGCATATTAATTTCTTTCATTGCCATCAATTTATCTCTAAAGTCTGGGTCTTCAATTGATGGATAATAAATTTTGTCATTGCTGTTGTCATCTATATTGTCATCTTCATTTTCATTATCACTATTGTCATCGCTATTATTAGAGACAACGGGACTAATTGTAATTTTAGGGGATTTTTTTGCAACCTCTTTTTTATTGGCTAAAATAGCTGGGCAATCTTCTTCAAATTCTTTATAAATTTTGCTAGTTTCATTAATATTATAATTGGTAATAGGATTTTTATATTTATTTTTCATCCAAGCTTCGCAGAATTCTAATGTTAAAGGTTTGGTAAGAACAGATTTTTTTTTGATGGTTGGAAAATCTTCTTTTTTTATTTCATTTATTTTAATGGCAAAACATAATTTTTCTAATTCATTATATTTTGCACTATTCTTTTTAATGCTATAATTTGTCAAAGGGTTTATAGGTTTTAAGGGATTAATCAATTTATTTTTTGCCCATTCAGTACAAATATCAAGAGTTGATTTTTGTCCTTTCTTTTTATTTTCCATTATTCTATTTGATAAAATGGAAATAAAAATAATTATCTATCTTTCTTTTTTCTGCATAATTTCTTTACATTGTTTTTTGATGTCTTTGTAAGTTTTTCCATCTTTTTGAATAAATTTGTTGGTCAATGGATTTACATCTCTTTTATCTCTCCATTCTAAACACAATTCTTTATTTAAAATCTTCTTTTCTAAATTCTTTTTAGGATTAGCAATTTTAATACTATCAATATCACTGGTTTTGATTTTAAAATCTTTACATTTCTTTTCTAATTTATTATAAGTTGGTCCATCTTTATTAATTTGAGCTTTTGTTATTGGATTGTATAAATTATCGGGATAATCTTTTTTAATCTTAGCCCATTGAATACATAAATAACGATCGTCTTCATTTAAGATAATTTTTTCGATGTCTTTTTTAGTGCCTTTTTTAGTGTCTCTTTTTTTAAGAAGTGGGCATTTTTCTTTTAATTCTTTAATTTTATCTTTGTATTCTTTTAATTTTTTACGTAATTTTTTATCATCAGGATTTTTCTTATATTTTTCTTGTAATTTTTCAAATGCTTTACACTGTTTCATTAATTTAACACTATCTATTTTATCTTTAGAATTTATAGGCGTTTCAGCCATTTTATATTTAGGATCAATTGGAATTTTATGACATTCTTTATTCAATCTCTTATATGTAGGTCCGTCAACTTTAATCTTTGTTTTCTTTTTATTATCAGGATTATAGGGTTCATCTGGATATTTCATTTTTATTGCTGCCCATTTATTGCATCTCTTTATTGTTTCGCTATCGGCATCTTGAATTAGTGAAGATTTTGAGGATGATGATAAACGATAACCATTAATTTTAACTTTCTTACACATCTTATCTAATTTCTTATAAGTTGGTCCACCTATTTTAATAGGTGTTTTTCTTTTATTATCGGGATTATATGGTTTGTCTGGATTTTTCTGTTTTATAATTGCCCATTTTGCACATGTTTTTATAGTTTGGCTATCAACATCCACGGCAGATGATGAAGATGAACGCATAGCATTTGACAAGACTGGGATTTTTCTGCATTTTTTATTTAGATCATTATAAATTTTACCATTTTTAACAACATTTCTATTAGTAGTAGGATTTTTAGGTCTTTCTGGATTTTCTCTTTTATTAAATGCCCATTTGCTGCATAATTTAATCTTTTCTTCATTTACAGAAACAGGAGAAGATGATGTAGATGCTGTAAATGTTTTGTCATCTGATCGAGATCTCTTTTTGTGAGAAGCGGCGCGAGAAGGGGTATGAGAAGCGGCACGAGAAGCAGTATGAGAAGCAGTACGAGAAGCAGTACGAGAAGCAGTACGAGAAGCAGTACGAGAAGCAGTACGAGAAGCAGTACGAGAAGAAAATGATAATTTAGGTAATCGTGCGATATATATTCCAGCAGTATCGTCTCGATATAGTTTATAATTTAACAATATACCTTTTTTATTATAATAATTAAAATTTCTATCATAATAGTCTATTATATCATCACTTGAAGGAAAAAAAGATTGATTATTACGATCTTTATAATCTGTTGTATATGTCCATGGTTTTAATGATAATGATTTTGTAGGTGATTTTATAGGTTGTAATAATAATGGTGATGTAGATTTTGAACTAGATTTTGTAGGTGATTTTATTGGTGATGGAGATTTGGAAACGGTCGCGACCTGTTGAAATAATATTGCTGTAAATTTATTTGGTTGATTACGAACAGGAGATATTCTATAATTTAATTTTTCTTTTTTATAATTATAAACATTATATTTTTTATCAAAATATTCGATAATCTCATCTTTTGATGGAATATAAGGTTGATATTTATCATTTAAATATTCAATATCATCAGTCCATTTTATTAATGATGATGATTTTTTACTTGAAATATCTTGTTGATCTAATGGTATAAAAGCAACATAAACGCCTTGATTATTTAAGCGAAGTTTATATTTTAATAAATCTCCTTTTTTATTATAATATTTATTATCATCAGTATAATAATATATTGTGTCGTCTTCATCAGGAATATATGAATTAATCATTGTGCGATCTAAATATATAATTGAGAAATTGGCGGGTTTTAGATTACTTAATTGCGACGGTAATTTAATAACATCAGTCGATTTTGAAGAAGAACTTGAAGATCCTTGTGATTTTGAAGAAGAACTTTTAATTTTAATTTTAATTTCTCCATTTAAATCAAATTCCATTGTATCATAATCTAACAATCGTTTATTGAGATTATAATATCTATATCTAACAGGTGTATAATCATCATTAACACTAAAATAAACAACTGTTTCAAATGTAGATGGTTTAAATTTAATATTATTTTCATCATAATAAGTTATTTTTGCATCATCTACAAATCTTATTAATCTTTCGTTGTCAACTAGTTGATAACCAGATGAGACAGATGAATAAGATGGAGAAAGATCTGGTTCAATACTAATAATCATTTTCATGGGATTATCTTTAGTTTTAATTATATCATAAATTTCATAATTTAATGGTTTCTTATTTCTATTATAAAATTTGCCATCATTGCCATAATAAAAAACTTGACTATCTTGGTCTAATGTAACTTCTTTTTTATTTTTATTATAATATGTAAATTCTCTATCTGTTATATTATATAATTCAACTCCATCAATTTTAGATAAAGATGATGATGAAAGTTTTTCACCCTTACTTGAAGAAGAACGTGAAGAAGAATTGGATGAAGAACGCGAAGAGGAACCAGAAGAAGATGATTGACTTAATGATGATAATAAAGCATCCGAATAATTATTAGAAGAAGATGAAGAAATATCACGTTTTTTCTTTTTTGTTGGCATTTTATCTATTTGATAAAATGAAAAAAATAATTTATTGTGAAATTATAAGTTTGTTTTCATAATCTTTAATTTTATTGTTTGCATATTTAAATAATGATATTCGTTCTGTGTTATAGCATTTAATATGAGATAATACATCATTATAATTATACCATTTAATGGCTCTAATTTCTCTAACTTGTTCTAGACAACTATTGTCAATTTTAACACTTACTTTATCATTTTTAATTTTAGCGACGAAATAAACATGTTTATACATAATACCATTTGTTCCAAAAAAGATTTCTTCAAATGGCAAGATGTCATCAATTACCATAATATCATTATTTAAAATTCGTGTTTCTTCATAAAATTCTCTAACTGCACAATCCAAATCACTTTCCTTTATTTTCCGTCTACCTTTAGGAAATCCCCATTCCTGTTCATTGAAAATAGATTTAATAGAAGTAATATAATTTTTAAGAAAATTATTATCATTTAAAGAATTAAATTTATTTTTCGATTCATAAAATTCTTTTGTGTAATTCTTATTTTCACTTTGAAACCAGAGATAATTCCAAATTTCATCAAAAGAAAGAGATATAATCATATTTCGTTCATTGATGGTCATGTTTAATAATAATTGTTTAATATATTCAAGATTTGTAATATCATATTTGCCTCTCATAAATTCCATAAATGATAAACTATCTTTTCGCTGTATCATTAAAAATTTAATTTCTCCATTCTCAATTTTATAACAAATAACACCAAAACTCATAATTGGATGAGGGCAATTTTTATAAATATGTCCGGTTAATCCACAATTTCTACACAAATGGGGTTTAAAATTATTCATATATTTATTTACATTAATAATAAATAATTAATAATTTCTTAAATTAAAAAAATTTACATTAAATTGCCAAAAGAAGGGAATGGAATTGAATTTTTGATGTCATGTAAACTATTGGCAACACCAGACGGGCTAAAATCACTGAAATAATTTTTCTTATCGTCATTATAACTTTCAAATCCTTCAGTATTTGTAAAGCTTTCATTATTATTTAAAAAATTTTCATTTTTGTCTTTTACCATTGGCGGCAAAGGAACGGGCGCAGGTTGTAATTCATCCATTGGTTCTGCTCCAAAATCTTCTCTATTTTCAAATTTACTTCTTCTTCTTGATGCATTATACTCAGCAAGCTTTCTAGCGTTACGCGCGTCACCAACCATGTCAGGTCCAGGAATATTATATGTTGTACCATAATTTCTAAATTGTTCATCCATTGGTTCTGCTCCAAAATCTTCTCTATTTTCAAATTTACTTCTTCTTCTTGATGCATTATACTCAGCAAGCTTTCTAGCGTTACGCGCGTCACCAACCATGTCGGGTCCAGGAATATTATATGTTGTAGCATAATTTCTAAATTGATCAGTTTCATCGGGCATTCCATAAAAGTTTTCTATATTTTTCTTTTCTTCATCAGACTTAATAATCTCTTTAGCAATATGATTAGTGTCAGTATCACTTAATTTATTTTTCTTTTCCGCTTCATTGACATTGTCAATAGCATTATTATAAGTAAATAGAGATATTAATGAGATAATAACCACAAATACACAATAAATTATTACAAAAGCGGCTAATATCCAAGCAAAAGCATAACACCACCAGCGATTAGGCTCAGTTCCGCCAGTAACCATACAAGTTATTTCAAATAAAGTTAGGAAAATAGAAGGAACTAGAGTAATAACTACAAATAATACAATTAATATACGATTTCCAACTGAAATATCAGTGGCAGTTAATAATATAGTTATACATATAGCAATAATAGCAGCCATAATTGCATAAGCGGTATATAATGATTGATCAGAACCGAAGAAAGCATCATAAAAAGCCATAATAAATTATATTCTTATTCTATAAGAAAAGAAAGAATAAAAAAAATGATTATATAAGTATTAAATTATATAATTATTAAAAAATGGGCATTCCTTATTATTTTTATTATTTGACAATTAAATATGATAATATAATTATCAAGCAATTGCCAAAGACTATTGATATATATGCAATTGATTTTAATGGAATTATTCATCCTGAAGCGGCAAAAGAGCAAAATGAAGAAAAGCTTATTCAAAAATTATGGGAAAAGATAGAATATTATGACAAATTTTATAATCCCAAAAAGCTTATGATTTGTATTGACGGGGTTGCACCATTGGCAAAAATCATTCAGCAACGAAAACGGCGTTATTTGAGTTTTTATAGAAATAAGATTGATAAAGTTATTTCAACATGGGATACAAACGCCATTTCTCCAGGAACCAATTTTATGAATAAGTTAGACAATTATATCAAAGAAAATAATAAGAAATATATTTTTTCTGGAAGTTCTGACGCAGGAGAAGGAGAACATAAGATTTTCAGTTTAATTAAAGAAGAAACAGGAAATATTATTATTAATGGTTTAGATGCAGATTTAATTATATTATCATTAATTTCAGGAAAAAATAATATTTATCTCATGAGAGAGAATAAAGGAACTATCACATATTTAAATATTAATAATTTGAAAAAAGCTTTAATATCAGAGTTGAAGCCAAAATGGAATATTGAAAATGACAATGATCTAATCGAAAGTTATTGTGTAATGTGTTCTATTTTAGGAAATGATTTCATTCCTCATATTCTTAATTTGAATATAAAATCTGGAGGTTTAGACAAATTGATTTCTATTACTGAAGCTGCAATTAAAAACAATGGTTCTTTAGTTGAAAATAATAAGATTAATCAATCTACTTTATCAGAAATCTTTAATCAAATTGCAGAAACTGAAGATAATGATATTATTTCAGCTGTCAATAAAGAAATTGAAAGAAAACCGCGCGATTTTACATTAGCAAGCCAGGAATATGCGATTAAGAATAAGGATCAAACATTAACTGACATTTATAATAATAGCAAAAGATGGCGTTATTATTATTATAGAAATCTGTTTGATGTCAATATTAATAATGATAGCACTTCAATAATTAGCTCAAATTTTATCAAAGGTATTTATTGGACATATAATTATTATAAAAAAATGGATTTGGATTATACATGGTATTATCCATATAATTATCCACCAACTGCAAAAGATATTAGCAATTATCTCAAAGTTAATATCATAAAAGAAATAGAATTGAGAGGTGAATATTTACCACCAAATAAACAGCTATTGTTGATATTGCCAATTTATAGCATCGATTTAATAGATGAACAATCGAAGAAATATATGACAGATATTTCATGTGGAATGAAACATTTATATCCAAAGGAATATAAAATTCAGACTTTATTCAAAACCCATTTGTGGGAATGTTGCCCCATTTTACCTATTATCAACATAGATAAAATAATAAAAACAAATACATTATAATTAATTTTTGAGATAAAAATTGCTGTTAAACTTATCTTCTACAAGATAAAAGAACATTATGCTTTTTTTAATTCCATTATTAAAAAAAATTGCTGACTACATAATTAAAGAGAATAAGTGTAACCCCTAATTACCGATATAAGCCGGTAACTCAAAATTCACTTATTCTATTTAAATATAATATTCTAATCTTTATATAAAAATAAATTTATATGAATTATTAAAAATGGAAACCACTAATAATTCTAACCTTGATTTATTTATACAATTGATAAGAGGATTGGATAAAGAAATTTTATTAGATCTTTTAAATAAATCTTGGGAGCAGGACAAATTAAAAACAATTGCAATTATTTTTAATTCTCGTGATAGACTTAATGGAAAAAAAGAGAAAGAAGTTAGTAATTTTTGTTTATCATGGTTAAAAGATAATCATAATTTGATTTATAAAAAGAATGTATTGACATATATAAATAAATATGGTTGTTGGAATGATTTAAATTATATTATCAAAATGAATAAGAAACATCAATATGAATATAAATTGTTTGCTGAACAATTAAAAGAAGATTTAAAAAATCTTGAAGAAAATGGGGAAATTTCATTATGTGCAAAATGGGCAATTAATGCTAATAAAAGAGATACAATAAAATTAGCAAGACTTCTTTTTGATAATGAAATTAAGAATTATCATGAGCGTTATAGAAAAGAATATTTGATACCATTAAGAAATAAATTGGATTTGGTAGAAACAAAGATATGTAAAAATAATTGGGATGATGTAGATTACAGCAAAATACCAGCAGGGGCATTAAACTTTTATAAAAAGATTTTTAAAAAAAAAGATAATTTTAAATATTTAAATTTTCTGGATGATGTTTCTAATAATAAAAAGAAACTTAAAATAACTGGATTATTACCTCATCAAATAGTTAGCGAATATTTAAATTCTTTATTTGATGTTAATGAAACATTAGAATTACAATGGAAAGCTTTTGTTAATTCTTATAATGATAACAATGACAATGAAGACGAAGAAGACAATCATATTATTCCAATTGTTGATGTTTCTGGGTCAATGTTTTCAAAAACGGGAAATGTGGTTCCAATAACTGTTTCTATTGCTATGGGTCTATTATTGGCAGAATTGAACAAAGGAATATATCACAATAAAATAATATCATTTTCAGAAAATCCTACATTAATAGGAGTTAGAGGAGAAACATTAAGAGAAAAGATATTGAATATGAGAAATATTGATTTTGGATTAAATACAGATTTTTTAAAAACAGCAGATCTTTTAATTAATAATAATATGAGATGTAAAAGAATTATTTGTTTCACGGATATGCAATTTGACGAAAGACAAAATCATAATTTATTTATAGAAAAATTTAAAAAGAAAAATTTGGAAGTTCCAGAATTAATTTATTGGAATTTGAGCGGTAAATATAATAATTTTCCTATTAATGATAGTGAAACAAATACATCAATAATATCAGGATTTTCTGAACAATTCTTAAAAATAATATTAGAAAAATCAGAATTAAAACCAGATATTATCATGAACCGCATTTTAGAACCATATTATAATAATATAACGATTTAAAGATTTAATAACAAATCTTTAAATAATTTAAAAAATGCAAACTATAGATATTAAAACAGTAGAAGCATTTAATATAACTGCTAATAAAACATATAATTTTAGTTGTTGTAATGATGCTACATCTACAACAACTATAATTAAACCTAAAAAGACTTCCAATCAGACTTCCAATCAACCTTCAACTCAACCTTCAACTCAACCTTCTTTGATGATAAATCCGACGGTTAATAAAAGTAGTTGGTGGTATCCTTCTAAGAATGGGAAGAAAAGAATATTGTGGGCTGGAACTCATATTCATCAAAGCAATGGATATAGTCGTGTTATGTATTATATTGCAAAATATCTTGGTAATTTTGAAGATATTGAATTAACTATTTATGGATTTCAAAATTTCTTAATGTCTGATGGACAGAAAGCATTAAGAAATGAGGTTAATCCTAATGTCATTATTCATGATGCTTATGCTAGCGAAGAACCCAAAAGAAATGGATTTGGAGAAAAAGAAATTGGAGATTATTTAAAAAAACATCCTCAGGATTTAATTATTATTTTTAATGATTCCATTATAACAACTGCTTTGACTGCTACAATTATTAATGAGTGTGGGGATGCTAAAAGCAATTTTAAATTGGTTTCATATATGGATCAAGTTTATACATATCAGAAAAAAACTTATATTGAAATTCTGAATATTTATTATGATGCTATTATAGCATTTACTCCATATTGGAAGGATATTGCTTATAAGTTGGGAATTAAAAAAGAAATGCCAATTTATATATTCCCTCATGGGTTTGATCACAATTTATATTATCCCATTGATCAAAAGATTGCTAGACTTTATAATAATTATAATGAAGATGATTTTATAATTTTAAATTTGAATAGAAATCAGCCTAGAAAAAGATGGGATACAACTTTAATTGCATGGGTAGAATTTGTTGAAAGACATTATCATGCTAATGTTACAAAATCTATTAATAAAAATGATTGTAAAATTAATAAACATACATCTAGACCAATTAAACTTGTTATTGGGACTGCGATGGATACTTATTGGGATTTGATGGATATCGTAGAAACAGAAACAAAATTTAGAAATGTTCCGTTAGAGTATGTTAAGAATACTATTATAATTTTAAATTCACCTCAGCAATTATCAGACAGAGATATCAATATCTTATATAATGCATGTGATGTAGGTTTGAATACTGCAGATGGCGAAGGGTTTGGATTATGTGGTTTTGAGGGATTGGCAATTGGCAAAGCTCAAATATCATCTTATGTTGGGGGAATGCGTGAATTTTTAAATGAAAATATATCACTATTAGTAAAACCTAAATTAAATATTTATTTAGAAAATAGAAATAATCCAAATGCTGGAATAGGTGGAATTGCTGAATTATGCGACCCTCATGATTTTGCGGAAGCCTTTTGGAAGTATTTTAGTTCCCCCGATCTTATGTTGAAGCATTCAGTAAGAGGCAGACAACATATCATGACAAATTACCGCTGGGAAGAAATGGTTAAATATCTTCATTCAAAGATTTTATCTAAATTATAAGTTTAATTAAATAGCCGATAAATAGATAAATAAAATTTAAGATATTTATTTTTTTTTCATCAAATATGAAATATTCGATGATCATTAATATCAATGAAGCCCAAATATTAAAAAATCCCATGATCGCAATCAAAACAGAATTGACATTTAAATTTAATCCAAATGCCGATAATAAAATAACTTTATAAGCATATTTAACAAAATTATTTTTCATAATAAATTTATCAACGATTAGAGGATAATGACAATCATTAATATTATGGCTGTTATCATAAGTTTGATAAATAAGTGGTTCTTTTAATGAAATGATATTGATATTTGAGTTGATTAATGATAAAAATGCCAATTCTACGTCAATATGATATGTAATTTTATTAATATAATTTAATAGTTTTCTTGCTCCTTCTATAGATATTATATATCCAACTGTCTGTGATATTAATAATTGTTTATAATAATAGTCGTTGATATCTTTTATTTTAATATTCTTATTATGCAATGGATTATCGGTTAAATATAAGATGTCATAATCTTCAGGACAATATTTATAATAATGATTGAAATTATTTATAAAATTGTCTTTTAAAATAAAATCGTCTTCTAAAACCAGAGTTTTATTTATTCCCTCTTTTATGATCTTTTTCCATATATTTATATGAGATGTTCCACAGCCAATCATTGATCTTGAGGCAATGATATATCCAACATCTGTTGTCAAATTCTTTTTCTCTTTTTCTGTCAATCCGGAACCATTAATTGCGGAAAAACGTTCAAAATTCTTGATATCATAATCATTCATCTGTTTTAGACATTTTTGATATCTATCAACATCTTTATCTAAATTTATAATAAAAATTTTATTAATATCGTTCATTTATTTAAATTAATTATTTAAAAAAATGATTTAATTTCTCATTTATTTTTACAATAAAAAAAATGAATAGATGTCGTTTATCGCCACAATTATCATCATCTTTCGTATTTGATGAAACAAATAAAAGATTTACAATTTTAAATATTTATCCGGTTATCGATGATAAAAGAGAAAAAACAAATATTATAATAATTGAAGAGGCATTCAAACCTACTTCAAATAAATGTTGTAATATTTCATAAATTAATTATCTTAGATAATATCAAATATGTCTGTTCCAGAATTTAGTGATTATAAAATTATTATTATAGATACAAGTAATGTTATTTATAATGGAGATAGTAATGTTTATAGTTTTCATTTAAATTTGGCAGAACCTTTAAGAGATGTTTATAAGATTAAATTATTATATGATGCGCTTTCTATAAATACACAAACATTACTCAATTCATTTAGCAATTTAGACAGTGTATTTATAAATTGTAATGATTATGACAGAGTAAGAACAACAATTGCGGATAATCAAAATATTTCATATTTTGATTCTGTCATGATTGATATGAATAAAATCAAACCAAGCACAGGTTCTCTTTTTACTACTATGTATAATGATTTTAATGAAAATGAAGGCGATTTTTATTTAAACCCTGTTACATATCTATTTAATCGAATTGACATTCAATTATTAGACAAAAATAATAAATTACTTACAAAAAGTCTCATTACTCGTTTTGTAATGAAATTATGTATTTATTATAACAAGAAAAAGATCTCTAAATTTTAAGCTTTCTTTTTTGGTTTTTGTTTATCTGTATATTCAGTTTCATCATCACTACTATTCATTTCTTCGTCTCCGCTTACTTCATTCTCCTCATATTCTTCATCGCTAATTTCAACAACATTTTTTTTATTCTGAGGTAATTGATTTTTAATATTAATTACTCTGACTTCTTCTTTAATTTCTTGTTTTTTAGGTTCTTCCTTTTTAAATTCTTCTTTAACGTCTTCTTTAACGTCTTCTTTAACGTCTTCTTTAACGTCTTCTTTAACGTCTTCTTTAACGTCTTCTTTAAATTCTTCTTTAACGTCTTCTTTAACGTCTTCTTTAACATCTTCTTCTGGATCTTTTTTAACTTCTTTTTTAATTTCTTTTTTAATTTCTTTTTTAACTTCTTCTTCATCGTCGGTTTCTTTTTCATCATCATCATCCGTTTCATCTTCTTCACCGTCTTCTTCATCTTCGTCTTTTTCGTCATCTTCGGTTTCTTCTTCATCTTCTTGATCGCTATTATCGGCATCTTCATCATCGTCATCTTCGTCATCTTCGTCATCTTCTGTTTCTTCTTCGTCATCTTCGGTTTCTTCATCATCGTCGTCTTCTTCGTCTTCGTCGTCTTCTTCTTCTTGATTATCGGTAATTTCGGCTTCTTCATCATCTTTGAGTAATATTAGTTCAAGAGGTGTGCAGTCTCTTATACTTATTTTTATAATTTTTCTTATATTTTTTTCGATTAGATTTAGATGATATTGTTTCTCCGATGGTTTTAAATTTTTATGTGAAAATAGATAGGCGTTTTTCCAACAATAAATGCCGATATTAATTAAACATTTATGAATAAAATCAGTGAATGAAATGAATGGGATTTTTTTGAAATTAATTTTTCTGTCTTCAATTTTCAATCGAATATTAATAACTATTACTTCATGTAATAGTTTTGATAATACCTGTTTTTTATCACAGGCATTCAAAATTTTTTCATAATATTCATTGATAATATGATTGTTCCAATTTTTGATATGTGCCATTTTTTGCTGAAAGTCCTGAATATTTGATGATGTTTTATAAATATCATAAATAGCAGTACAAATAGGAACAGCTAAATTATCTAATAAAATATCTGTGTATTCTTTTTTACAATCTAATAAATTTTGCATATATATAAAAAAATATAATTAACTTCTTAAATATAAAGATTGTTTATATATTCGGATAATTCGATTTTATCACCTCCAATAATTTTCTTAGAAAGTGTTTTATTATCGTAAAATAAGAATGTGGGCAATGACTTTATTTCAATAAAATCAAGCAATTCTTCATCTGCATCTGTTGAATTAATTTCAGCATAAATAATATTAGGATTATTATTATTTTCAGCAAATTGAGTATATAAAGGCGTTATTTTTTTACACGGAACACACCAATCAGCACCAACCTTAATAATCAACTTGCAATCATTTTTAATATTATTAAAGTCATTTAGACTTTTTAAGTGAAGTATTTGTCCCGTTGTTTCCATATATAAATAATAATATATAATATTTAAGAACCTATTAACATCAAAAAAAATGACAAAAAAATAATATTAATTTTTTAATATTATTATGGCAATTGTGTTAGATCCTGCTGAATTAGAAAATGATATACTAAGCACATTAGATATTATATTTAACAATAATCTATTACATCCACGCGATGCTGACGAACATTCTTTTAATTATTCTAAAAAATCAATTTATAACTATATAATAAGATTTATGAAATGTTCTCCATATGTTTCTTATTTTGATAAATCTGAAATAATACAAAGTATTGATTTATGTAATTATTTTAATTGGCTTATTCAAACACATATAATGAGGCGGTTAAAATCAAATTATAAACAAATTCATTATAATATTAAGAGATATCAAGATCAGAACAGATATGATTTAGTTGATAAAATGATTAAAGAACATAATGATAAATTATTATTATTATCAATTAATAAACCATATGATGAAGAATTATATAAACCAACACTTAATTATTTAATTAAAGAAGACCATCGTACTATTCTTAATGATTGTCTAAATTCTACAAAATGTCCAAATTATTTTAATATGTATAATATTTACGAAAATAAAAAAGAAATTAAAGAACTCAAAGAAACGATTAACAATAATAAACAAGAACATCAAAAAGAAATTCAAGAACTCAAAGAAACAATTGACAATAATAAACAAGAACATCAAAAAGAAATTCAAGAACTCAAAGAAACGATTGACAACAATAAACAAGAACATCAAAAAGAAATTAAAGAACTCAAAGAAACAATTGACAATAATATTAATTTTCAAATAGTAATATTTCTATTATTCACATACCAAATAATATTTAAGAAAATATTATAATAATTTTATTATGTCATATTTATCGTTTTTGTCGTTTTTTAATTATAAAAAAGAAGTGGAAGTTGAATTAAAAGAGACTAAAGATAATTATAAAGAAGAAATTCAAGAACTAAAAGAAAGAATTGATAATTATGAAAAGGCAAGAAATGAAATTCGAGAAATAATTGATAATTATAAAAAAGAAATTCAAATTGAAATTGATAATATGAAAGAAAGAATTGATAATTATAGAAAAGAACAGTTATCATAAATAGAAGCAATGCCATTTTTATAATTAATGCCACATGAATATAAATTATTAGAAATGATATAATTTCTCATTTCGTTTTGGCATAAATAGATACGATAGCTATATTTGAGTTCTGACGGATATTCGGCAAATGTAAATCTCAATTTAAAATTTGTATATTGAGAACAGCAAAGAAGCAATACAGAACTATTATTAAATTTTATAGTTGAATTATTGACAATCAATTCGATTTTTACATTCTTTTTATTCTCATTTTCCAGCATAAAATGAGTTATGATATCACCTTCTTTGTTGATATCAACATCAATATAATAATATCCTTTTTCATTTTTATGAATAAATGGTAAAGTATATGGAATAATATTTATAGATTGATGATATGGAACAAGATCATATGATGTATGAATAATACCTTTGATTGCATTGTAATAATCGGAATAAATTATGTCGGATTTTGAGTACGAGTTGAAATTGAAATTCATTGTTGCTTTCTTCCTAAAAACAAAAAATCATTTTTTTTGTTTTGTATAAAAATAATTAAAAATAAAATCATTAATAGATTTTCAAAACTCTTGCAGAAGGATCGATATAAACATTATTGGAAATAAAATCCGGTTGCCAATATCCCGGAATAATATTCAATCTATCTTCACCAAAATATTCAATGAATTTTCTTTTATAATAATCAGCTTCTTTTGATGGTCCAATCAAATCTTCATCTTTTATCTCAATTTTATTCATTTTTTCATTGATAATAGAAAACCATGACTTCTCTTTACTTGAAATACCATCGCTTAATGCTTCTTTTTTTCTAAATAAACAATCTTCTGGAAGATAATAATTATCATTAAATGCTTGTCTCAATAAAAATTTTTCACAATCATTATAAGTTGGCATTCTCATTTCTTTTGGAATTTGCCAAAAGTTTTTAACAAATTTAGTATCTAAATATGGAACTCGTGCTTCTAAACCGAAATAAGCAAGAGTTCTATCAAGTCGTCTAGCATCATACATATGAATATTTTTTGTATATTTAATGCATGATTCATGAAATGTTTCAGCATCTGGAGCATAATAATTAAAAATATAGCCTCCTAAAACTTCGTCGGACCCATCACCATTCATAATTATTTTTATGTTCGTATTTTCTTTGATATATTTACTTAGAAGATATTGAGCACAACTTGCGCGAATTGTAGTAATATCATAAGTATCAGTAGCATAAATGACATTATCAATTGCATCCAATGCATCATTTTCATTTATTATAATTTCTTTGTGAATTGAATTAATAAATTTGGCAACTTTAGCGGCATAGGGAATATCAGTAGAATTCTCAAAACCAACTGTAAAAGTCTTAATTCTTTTTGGATATACCAATTTAGAAGCAATAGAACAAATGATACTCGAGTCAAGTCCTCCGGATAAATAAAATCCAATATCATCAACATCATCAGCCATTAAGCGTTTTTTAACGGCTTCAATAAGAGTATCTTTAATAAGAGATAAATCATATTCTTCATTTGGTGGAGTATTATAAATATCATTTGTAATGTCATATGTATTTTGAGTATTGTTATAAACATCATAAGATACAATAGAACCACATGGGAATTCAAAGACTTCTTTGAAGTCACTGGGAATTCCTTTCAATTCAGAGCTGAAAATATATTCATCATCTCCATTTTTTGCATGAAATAGAGGACGAACACCGAATGTGTCACGTCCAGCAATAATTTTTTCCAATTTCTTATTTTCATTATCAAATTTTAAAATAACAAATGCAAATTCTCCCACAACTTCATTTTTAATAATTCTGGAAAATTCAATTTCCCCTGTAATTTTATATAATTGTAATAGTACCATACAATCATTTACACATTCAACATTATATTTATAAGCAATCTCTTTATAATTATAAATTTCACCATTGCAAATTAGAATAACATTATTATCAATAAAAGGTTGCATTGCCTTTATATTTTTATTAATAATTGCGAGACGATGAAAACCTACGGCTGCTTCTTTATAATTCATATAAACTGATGTATCTGGTCCGCGATGTGCAATTTTATTAAAATAATCATAATAGTTCTTTTTTGTCGTTTTAGAGATATATGCCCAAATTCCACACATTTTAATTATATTAATTAATGTTAATTTTATATATAAAAAAAAATGAATATTTTTATATAATTAGTTATCTTTAATAATAAACATGGAACTGCCTGAATCATTTTGCTGGGATATTTTAGATAAATATTTCACCGAAAATAAATCAATAGATTCAATCAGTCCATTAGTAAAACATCAAATTGATAGTTATAACAAATTTATTAATACAACACTACCTCAGATTATCAGTGGTTTTAATCCAATTAAAATTACTACTAAGCAAACTGAAGTAGATAACAAAATACAGAAGATTAATATTAATGTCTTAAATCCATCTTTAACAAAGCCGATTTATCAGCTTCCAGATGGAACACAGACAATAATGACGCCTTATATTGCTCGTATGAATAATTTAACCTATTCAAGCCCATTATATGTAAATGTTCATATTATTATCGAATATTTGAATGAAGAAAATATTACAGTCAAAATTGATAAGTATGTGAATAATGTTTATATTGGCAAAATCCCTATTATGGTTCGTTCAAATGCATGTGTATTGCATCAGCTACCAGCAATTGGAGATAGTGACAATAATGAATGTAGATATGATTATGGGGGCTATTTCATTGTCAATGGTAATGAAAAAGTCTTGATTATGCAAGATAGAATTAATGAAAATGACACACTTATATTTTCACCTAATAATAATAGTGATGGTTTATATGCCGAAATTCGTTCAATGAACGATTCGATATATCTTCCTCCTAAAACTACTAGTTTAAATATGAGCGGAAAGCTTAATCATATGGGAAGAAGTATTCGTTTGAACACTTCATTCATAAGAAGCGAAATTCCAGTTTTCATCATGTTCAGAGCATTGGGAATTCTTTCAGACAAAGAGATTATTCAACACATTGTTTATGATCTTGATAATAAAGATAATCAAAGGATTATTTGTCAGCTCATGGCTTGTTGTGATGATGCATCAGACATTCATACGCAAGAACAGGCAGAAGAGGTTTTGACAAAGATTATGACTGGAGTTAATAAGACAACACAAAATCCGTCAAAGATATTGAGAGATAATATTATTAATGATTTCTTGCCTCATGTGGGCAAGAATTACAGAAGAAAGGCATTATATTTAGGTTATATGATCAGAAAAATGATCCGTATTTATCTTGGATATGATAATTATGATAATCGCGACTCGTATATGAATAAAAGAATTGACAGTCCTGGTATTCTTCTTAGCAATCTTTTCAGACAATGTTATGGAAAGATGAGTAAGGAGATTAAGGGGTTGATTGAACGAGAGTTGAATTTGTGGAGGGCAAATTATAATAATACTACAACTGATATTATCAATGATAATAATATTCATAGATATTTCAAACAATCATTGTTGGATTCGTGGTTAAAATATTCACTTTCAACAGGAAATTGGGGTATTAAGAGTATTGGAAGTTTTCAGAATATTAAGCAAGGTGTATCACAAGTTTTAAATAGAATGTCATATGCAAGCACATTATCGCATCTCCGCAGAATTAGTACTTCGATGGAGAAGAATGGAAAGTTGGTTCAACCTAGAAAGTTGGATAACTCTCAATTTAATATGATATGTCCCGCAGAAACTCCTGAAGGAGCGTCGGTTGGTCTAGTTAAAAATTTAGCTCTAAGCACTATTATTTCAATTTCTATGAGTAGCACTCACATTCGAGAACTTCTTGTAGAACTTGGAACAAATATTTATGATGATAGTTATTCGTATGTAGTTGAAAATAATGACAAATGGCATATTGAAACTGATGCAATTAAAGAAGCTAGAGACAAGATTACAAATTATTTCAAAGAATTGGGAAATTCTAATAATGTTTATGTTCAAATTAATGGAGACATTATTGGATATCACACAAACCCACTATTGCTATACAACACTCTTAAACACTATAAAAGATGTGGGATTATTTATCCTATGACATCAGTATATTGGAATATATTGAAAAGATGTATTTGCATTAGCACTGATGCTGGCAGAATGTATCGCCCATTGCTTATAGTAGATTATGATGATAAAACTCATAGAACCGAACTTCGGATCAATCGTATTTTGAGAGAAAAGAAAATGTCATGGAAAGAATTTTCAAAGGGAAAGACATTTGATAATTTCATTTGCCCAAATAATTCAAGTGATGAAGAAGGATTTATTGAATATTTAGATAATAATGAATTGAACCATACATTGATTGCAATCAATCATTTAGAGTTAGGAAAGGGGATGAAAGGAAATTCATATCCTCCAAGATATACCAATTGTGAAATTCATGCGAGTTTGATGAATGGTATTCTGGGTGTAAATATTCCTTTCAGTGATCATAATCAATCTCCTAGAAATTGTTATCAATGTTTGAATGAAAATGAAAAAGTCCTTTTGAGTAATGGAAATTATAAATTGATTAAAGAGATTATTAAAGGAGATGAAGTAATTTGTTTCGATCCTATTACAAACTTTACAACAGTTTCAAAGGTAGTTAATCATTATCATATGAATACCTCTAAAATTGTTTATAATATTCAAACAATAACAGGAAGAACAATTATTGCAACATATGATCATAAGTTTATGACAATGAATGGATGGGTAGAAGTAATGAATTTCAATGAAAATACAAATCTAGGAATTCATATGATGCCCGATTATATGTCATCAGTTTCAAAAGAAACAATTAAAATTATTGATAATGAAGAAATTCTAAAGTTTATGAATAAAGCTTCATTTGATAATAATGATTTTCATATGCCAATTGTCAGTCGTTTGGCTGGTTATTGTCTCAAATCAAATTATAAATTCAATTTCGAAAACGAGATTGACAATGAAGAATTTATGAATGATATTACAGCAATTGGATTTAATCTAGACAGCAATTTTAGATTATTCATATCAATTATTATTGATAACATTGATGCATGGCTTATTAAGTCTAGTGATTTAATTAAGAGAGAATTTGTAGCAGGTTATATGTATAAAGATGATAATGATGCTGATAATAATATTGATGATATGATAATTGAAATATTAGATTATTTTAATGTAATTGATGATAATAGTTATTATAGAAAAATTGGTATTAGATATAATTATGAGAAATTGAAAAGATATGCAATTAAGAATGAATATGATTTGTATAATAATTATAATGGTAATGATAATAACAATGACAATGAGATGACTTTTGAGAAATTTTCAAAAATGATTACTATCAAAGGAAAATTGATTTTCATTCCGTTTCATCGTAAAATTGTTAATTATGATAATAGAATTGCAGATTTAGAAATTGAGAGTTCTCATCATAGTTTTATTGGAGGTGATCATGGGTTTGCTGTTAGCAATTGTGCTATGGGCAAACAGGCGTTAGGAATTTTCGCAAGTAATTTCACAAATAGAATTGATACTATGGGACATATTATTAATTATCCACAGAAACCAATTGTATCTACAAAACTATCAAAATATACGAATAGCAATGAACTTCCGTCAGGAGTGAATGCGATTATAGCAATTATGACCCATTCAGGATTTAATCAAGAAGATAGCGTTATGATTAATAAATCTGCGTTAGATCGTGGTTTATTCGTAAGTACTTATTACAAGGCTTTTAGAGATCAGTGTGCTAAAAATCATAGTTCAGGAGAAGAAGAGATTTTCACTAATCCAATTGGAATGACTACGATTAAGCCATCTTTCTCTTATGAGAAGTTGGATGAAACCGGCTTTGTTCCAAAAAATACTTATATTGATGGAAACGATATTATTGTAGGAAAGGTGATGCCAAGAAAGATGAATGGCAAAAATACTTATAGTGATAATTCGACAGCAATGAAAGCAAATGATGATGGTTATATCGATTATAATTATATTGGAACAAATAGCGATGGTTATAAGTTCTGTAAGATTAGAATTAGAAAGAATAGAAAGCCAGAAGTTGGAGATAAAGTAGCTTCAAGATCTGCACAAAAAGGAAGCATTGGAATGATTTATGAGCATCAAGACATGCCATTTACAAAAGATGGCATTGTTCCTGATATTATTATTAATCCTCATGCTATTCCATCTAGAATGACAATGGCACAATTAATGGAATGTATTATGGGAAAGGTTAGTTGTCATTTGGGAGCAGAAGGAGATGCAACACCTTTCAATAATTGTGGAGTTGAAAATATTGCGCGACTATTAGAAAAGACAGGATTGGAAAGACATGGAAATGAGATTATGTATAATGGAAGAACTGGAGAGCAAATAAAGACAGAAATCTTTATCGGACCAACTTATTATCAAAGGTTGAAACATATGGTTGCAGATAAGATCCATTCCAGAGGAAACAATGGTCCTATCGTAATGCTTACTCGCCAATGTTCAGAAGGAAGAGCCAGAGGTGGTGGTTTGAGATTGGGAGAGATGGAGAGAGATTGTTTTATAGGACACGGAACGGCATCATTCTTGAAAGAAAAGATGCTTGACTGTGCTGATAATTACAGAGTATTCATTTGTAAGGAATGTGGGATGATAGCAAATGTAAATCCGGATAGAAATATTTATAAGTGTAATTATTGCAAGAATGCAACAAATATTGTTCAAATTAGAATTCCATATGCATTTAAGCTACTAACACAAGAATTATACACAATGAATGTTGTGATGAGATATAATTGCTCTAATTAATTTTAACATCATTATATTCTTGATAAAAAAATTTTGGCATTATGCTGCCAACTTGAGTATCTTTAAAAGCCGTATCAAGGTCAGTGCCTTGAAATAATAATTTAGAATTGGTAAAAACAGGTTGTGTTATTTGTTTTGTTCCAAGTCCATTGCAAATTGGAGCTTTATAGCCTTTTGGTAAATATACATATTTTTTATTTTTATCTTGAAATAATACATAACTATTATTGCGAGGAAGAGGATCATATACTCGTGTATATATTTCCGCATCATCTGGTAAATCTTCAAGTTTCTTTCTAATATTTCTATTAACTTCAAGATTTTCGATTACTACATTATTAAGATTTGAAGTAAGAGAAGCAACTGGAGCAGCAACAGCCGGAGGGGCAGCAACTGCAACTGGAGCAGGAGCAACTGGAGGGGCGGCAACAACTGTAGTAACAGTAACAGCAGCAGGAGCAGCAGGAGGAGCAACAGGAGGAGCAACGGCAGCAGCAGCAGGAGGAGCAACAGGAGGAGCAGCAACAATAGGAACGGCAACTGGAGCAGGAACAGCAATTGGAGAGGCGACTGGAGTAAGATCAGCGTTGTCATCATAATAAGTAGCACTGCGACTAATAGACATTACATCTTCATCATTATCATTAATTTCATTTCCATAATCTGAATTATTTTGATATTTTTCAATTCTAGTAATCAAAGAAGTTAATTTATTTAAATCAAAATTAAAAGCATTATCACCATCTTTTAAAGTTGCTTTGACAAGTTCATTATAAACTGATGGGAAATTTAGTTTAATGGTTCCAACAATATTTTGTGTGCCAGATGGTGAACCAAATGATAAGAGATCTTTTTTAATACTATCAATTTCTTTTAAGAATTTAAAATTTTGATTTTTAATATTATTAATTTTGTCTTGAGCTAATAATTTTAATTCTAATACATTAAAATGTCTATTAAATAATTGTAATAATATCTTTTTAGTTAAAACATAAGTTGAAAGAACATCAATTTCAAATTTCTTATAATTATATGATTCTAACATAGCTGTGAATAAGAATTCATTCATTTGAAGATGTATAAAACAGTCTCTTAACGGTAACATCATTTTAACATTTAAATCATCGGTATAAATAGTTGAATAAATACTAGTAATACGATTAATTATATTCTTTCTAGCGATTGCACCTTCAATGCCATTATTTACATTATTATTTTGAGTTTTAATTAATTTATCATATTCAAAAGAATTGAATAAATATTCTTTTATTTTGTCATTTGATAAATATGAAAATTTATTCATTTCATTAATGGTTGGTGGGCGTTCTAAAATGTGTTTGAAGATGTCTATAATTTCGTAATCAGTGGATTTAACTTTGTCTTCTGGATTATAGGGAATTAGACTATCTGAAATAGGATTATCGATAGTATCATATTTATCAGAAACCTTACTTCTATAATTAATAACATCTTCTAAATCTTTTGCACTCACTTTATCACCAAAATAATTTTTAAACTCTGGCAAATCTTTTACACTTACAAAAGTTTCAGTTATATAATTAGATCTAAGTAATAATAATAGAAAAAATATTAATATTATTATTACTATAGCTGAAATTATTATTCTCATTCTATTATAATAATAAGAAATGTTAAATTATGAAGATTATTTCAATGATTTGACAAAAATAAATTTACAACTCAATTTTTATATTAATAAACCAAAAGTATTAAAACATTATACAAATGTTTTAAGTGATGATTATTTTAATCATCTTCATAATTTAAATAAGAAGTATTCAAATACAAAGGATTTAGAATTAAAACATACAATTAATTTTAATAAAAAATTTTTGTCATCTAAGTTATATTTATATCAATTAATATCATCTTATGAAAATTCAATTATATCTTTTGAAAATGAAAATAAAAAAATATTTCCAGCTAAATATGAAAAAGAGAGACAAGAAGATTTTCATGAATATTTGAAAACTCTAATTATGCGTTTAAACGAGGCATTGGAAAAGAAAATAAGCGTTCCTTTTATTATAATAAAAAAAATAATATTGCAAGTGAAAAACTTAAAAAAATATAAATATCTATCTGATTATTTGAAGAAGGTTTATTTGCCAAAAGCCCGAAAAACCATTGGATTATGTAATCTTAAAAATGGAAAAAAAACTTATAAATTATTGTTGAAACATTTGATAGACAAAACTCCAGAAAATGTGCATAAATTGGGATTATCTCTAATTTCAAATATGAAACCTTATAAAGATGATAATAAAGATGTTTATAAATCTAAAGAAGCTTTATTTAAGGATTGTTTGGAAGTTTCTTTATATGTTTATGATAATATAATTGATAAATATTTTTACTATAAACCACCAAAACCTTTTAAAATTCAAAAAGTGCCAGAAGAATTGGAATATAATTATCCGATGGCTTATTATTCACCAATTGAAGATACTATATATATAAATTTAAGATATTATAATGAATGCACTAAAAAATCATTATTTCCACTATTAATTCATGAGTGTTTCCATCAATATCATTATCAATTTATGAAATATCATAAATTAAAAACATATCAAGTTTATGGATATAATAACTTAACATTCATAGAAGGTTTTGCGCATTATATGGAAATTTATTGCGGTGATAAATGTAATGAAGACAATTATTATTCAGTATTAAGAAAGATACGATTAGTGGCAGATACTGGAATTAATTATTACGGCTGGACTTATAAGAAAACATTTAATTTCATGAAAAAATATTTATCAAAGAAAACCAAAGATATAATTAACGAGATTGATAGATATATATGTGATCCTGGACAGGCGTTATGTTATGTTATTGGTAAATTAGAGATAATAAAAATGAGAGACAAATATTTAAAGGAAAATAAGACAAAGACAATCAAAGATTTTCACGAAAAATTATTGATAAACGGAACTTGTAGTTTATCAACAATAAAAAAATTATTATAATGTAGATAGGTTGATTATATGCAGGCAACAACAGTTGGAAATTTAGTAAAAAATCAAAGTATAAATAATATAACTCCGGTTTTATTTAACAAAGATTATGTTAAGCCAATTGTATTTTTTACAATATTATCGTTAAATGCAAATAGAAATGCATTTAAATTAATGAATTTAAATGAGATAACGCGATCACCGGATTTATTAAGTTCTAGAATAAAATCAGGCGTCCTTGATATAACAAAAATAAATGAAATAATAAATTCAATTACATATGATGAAATAAATGATGTTATGAAATTAAAATTTTCAAATTTTGAAAAATATGGTAATCAATTTATACAACCGCAAATATTATTAAGTGAATTTTATAAATATTTGGGATTAAATTATTTAATAATTGAATCATTCGAGAATAGAACAAAACATTTAATTGGATTTAGCAATTATCTTAAATTTAATCCAAAATTCGAATTTATAACAAATAAAGCGGAAAGAACATTATTAACAGAAAAATATAAAAATTTAAATATAACTAAATTAGAAACTTATCCGGATTTTTTAATTGTAAATGAATGGGAAAATAATTATTATATTGATGGTCAATTATATGATTATCCGGATAAGTGTGATATATTAGATGGAGGAGTAACTATGGATAAATTTATATATACATTATTCGGAAAACAACAATACAGATTAATTTCATGTATTGCTACAAATTATGTAGATCCCCCTGAAATATTAGATGATAGATTTGTGCCATATAAAGTAGATTTTGATAATCTAAATAAACATACTATTATTTATTTAGTTGATGAAAATGGTGCAGTTTATGTGCATACTAATCGCGAATTCTCATTTAATACACCAACTAAAGGATTTATATATACAGGAAATAAAAAAACAGAACTTGTTTGCAATAAAATTTATCAATTACCAAGAGATGATACATATACTTATGAATTTGCGTTTAATAAAGAAAAATGCGAATTAAAAAAGGGAGTATATGACAATACTACTTTTAATTTTTCCATGAAAAGAGGCAACAGAACATTTATTTATTATAAACAAAAAGAAATTATACAACAACCTCCAAAAGCACAACAACCACAACCACAACAACCACCGCCTCCCCAACAACCACAAAAACAAAAAGATCCTACAAAAGTAAGAAAACCTGATAGTATCAGCAGTTTAAGCGGTGTTGTTTCTATAGATAATGATTTAAAGAAACATTTAAAATCGATTAATTTTAAAGAATATTTAAATGATTTTAAAGCCAGAATTAATAAATTTTATAGTAAAAGTTCTGCAAATTTAGCCAGTAAAATTATTGATGATAATAATGACGATATTTTAAAAGAAAATAATGATATGTTAAAAGATAAAATTCGCGGTAAAGTTGGATCAAAAGATATGCGTCTTTTATCTTTAGATAAAATATCATCAAATGATAAAAAAGTTATTATAGAAAAAATTGAAAAAGATATGAAAAAACAGCGAAAAGCATTAGAAATGAAATTACATATATTTTTAACAATGTCATTTCAAATATTGATTTCAAAAATAACAACAAAAGCAGAAAAAGAATTGAATAAATATTATAAAAATGATTATAAAGAAAAAATTAAACTGATAAAAAAGACTAAACAAGCGAAAAAATCATCATCAGCTTCTATAAAATCTGCTACTCCAAAACCACAATCACCAAAACCACAATCACCAAAACCAGTAAAATCACAAACACCAAAATCACCAAAACCACAAAAACAACCAACGCCACCACCACAACCACAACCGCCACCACAACCACAACCACAACCACAACCAGGACAAGGGAAAAAAAATAAGAAAAAGAAGAAGTAAACAAAAAATCTTTTAGATATTAATTTTTATTTTTCTTTATTTAAATAGTATAGATATTTAAATGTCGGATAAATGCAGGAATGTGATTGCTATACCTCAATCAGATAATGTTGGGTCTTGTTGGTTTAATACATTATTAATGTCTCTTTTATATAGTCAAAATTCAAGAAAATTATTATTGAATGATAATTATTTAGCAAGACAACCGCCATCTAATAAAACGGCGAAGCTTTTAAATCAGCTTTTAAGAAAAAATTATATTAGTAATGAGTATTCCTATGATTATTTTAAATATATGCGTCCTGAAAAAATCTTAAAATATTTGAATATAATTACAGATCCAAATCTTTTTAAACAAAAATTGAAACAAGGGTTTGATCCGCGTATGTTTATACATCATTTTATAAAAAAATTGGGAAAAACAAGTTTACACATAGATATATTAAGTGGTCAATTATATGGCAATTTTAATCTAGTATATGGTCATTTAGAATATCAGGGAAAATTTTTAAATGCTCAGACTTTATTTGATTTAAGACGAGCGGATTTTAGAACACAACCAGATTATATTATTGTAAATCCATTACAGAATAAAGAAACTGACGGAGAATATGAAAAAATGTTTTATACTAGTATTAATTTTAATAGACATTTGGATATATTAAATAAAATAAGTTTAGATACCCATGGAATAACTACAGACGGCATATTATCATTTGAAAATAAAATTACATATGATGGAGATTCTTATATTTTAGATTCATGTATTTTAGGTAATTTTAATGCAAGAACTGCTGGAGGACATGTCATTACTGGTATTACATGTAATAATGGGAGATATGTATATAATGGATGGATTAGAGATATAGTTGATGTTAAGCCAGATCCAAATCCAAAAAAATTACCATGCGAATTGATGAAATATAATTGGGATATTAATACTCCAAATTCTTTTTGTTTGAATATGAAAAGTTGTAAATTAGATGCGGTTAGAGATCAAATTAAAGATTTATGTTTTTCTTTTAATGCTGGTTTAAGATGTTTAATTTATGTAAGAGAAGATAGAATTAAGGATCAAGGAATTAAATATGATGAAAATTATTCATCTAATTCTGATTTAATTCTTCCGTCAAGTGTAAGTAAGGACAAAGTAGAACTTGAAAAATTTAAATTGAAATTAAAAGCAGATAAAGACAAAAAAGATGAAGAAAGAATAAAAGAGGAATTAAAGAAAAAAGAAGAAAGAAAAAAGAAACCCAGATTAAATGCTGAAATATTAAAACAAGAATTGATAGAGCAATTTAAAAAGGCTGTATCGCCAAAAAAGAAGGAACCAAAACTTATAATGAATATGAAATCTGTTATAAAGAAAATCAAGGATCCATATTTAAATTTAATGTATCATAATAAATCATATTATCTAATTGAATATTGTGAACATAACATTACTAAATTATTAACATTGAGAAATCCAAAATATATTATTATTGATAAGAATAATAATTATGATAAAATGTTAATTGATAAGATACCAAAGATTGAATATCTAACAAAACTTAATAATTATGGTCTTTATGTAGTCAAAGCGCCTGATGGAAAAATTATATATAACAATCATTATTATTATGAATTGAACGCATATTCAAAAGATGGGATATATGTTTATAAAAATGTGGATAAAAATAGAACGCCTGTAAAAATAACTCCGCGATTATTATTCAAAAAAGAATTCAAGGAAGAAAAAATTAAAATTAAAATCAAAGATCCTAAAAAAGATAAATGTATAAAAACATATGTAAGCGATGATTATGTATTGCCATTGCCAGCACGAGCATCACCATCGCCTCCGCGTAAAAAACCAGCATCACCACCCAAAAAACCTTTATTATCGAAAAATGATTATATTAAAGAGATTAAAAAGATGTATCCATATTATGAAGATGCTGATTTGCAGAAATTAAATTTGCAGAGTTTGTATGATATATATAATTTAACTTGTTCTACAATAAATTTAAATTATGAAAATAATAGTTGTTATTTAGATAGTATAATTGTTGCATTATTTAATAATCGAAATAGTATTATAAAAGATATTATTTTATATTCACCTTTAAATAATTATAATAATGCAACATTAGATAGATATGGTGAAAACATAAGACAACAATTAATATCATTATATGATAAAATAATTAAACCTCCTGCTGAGATTGGAAATAATAAATGTAGCAGAATACGAAGATTATTTCAAACATATTATGATTTATATAAAACAGTAAGACCCGGAAATCATGAAGATATAGAATGGACATCAACACAAAATGATTTTAATGAATTATTTAAAATGTTAGATATTATATTTGCTATTCCTCTAAATGTTTCATATTCCATGAATGGAAGACAAGAACCTCGAATATTTTTTGATGTAAATAATGATATTGATGTGTATGCGCCTAAAATTAAAATTAGCGATTATTATCCTAAATATACTAAAATGGTTGATTTAAATAATTCAGGTGTAATAAGACGAGAAGAAATTGAATATATATCAGCTCCATTATTATTAATTCAAATTAAAAGAAATAAACTGGGAATTGGAAAAATGCAAACACCTGTAATACCAGAACAAATAATAAAATTAAGAAATAATAATTTATATCTTAATTCGATTATTATTCATTATGGTGATGATAATGCTGGTCATTATATATCTTTATTTGAATGTAAAGGTGTGTGGTATAAATATGATGATTTGAAAGGATATAGCGTAAAAAATGGAAATGGAACATTCGATGAAATAATTTCAACTGCCAAATATCTTGAAAATATTGTTGGATTATTATATTATAGCATTGCTTAAAAAAAGGATTTAAGGAGACTGCCAAATAATCCTTAAGTCTTTTTTTAATCATCGAAATAGTTGTTATATATTTCGTCTTCGCCATAGATTTCGATTAATTTGAAAATTCTTTTGGGATGAAGAGCTTTTTGAATAATTTCTTCTCCTAGCTTTTCAAAGTTCTTTTTTATTTCTTCATAATCATATGTGAAGATGGCGGGGTTTTTTGATAAACAATTATAATTTATTTTATTGGGATTATTTTTAAGAATTTCAATTGCATTTGGATTTCCTGATAAATAGAACCAATTAATTTTATTTAAGTTCTCATTTAATAATGAAATAGCTTTTGGATTATTATTTTTAGATAAGAATAGCCAATTAATTTTATCTGGATTATCTTTGAGTAGTTCAATGGCATAATAATTTAATGATAATATGTCCCAATTAATTTTATCAACATTTTCTTTTAAGATTTCAATGGCTTCTAAAGAATGATTAGAACAAAGAGAAGACCAATTAATTTTATCAAAATTTTCTTTTAAAATTGGAATAGCTTTAGGATTAGATGAAAAATTGAACCAATTAATTTTATATAAATATTTTTTTGTTAATTGAATTGCATTTGGATTATCTGAAATAATATTCCAATTAATTTTATCTAAATTATTATTTAATAATAAAATTCCATTTAAATTGGTTGATAAAACATACCAATCAATTTTATCTATATTCTTTTCTAAAATAGAAATAGCATTTGGATTTTTAGATAATTGAGACCAATCTATTTTATCTATATTATCTTTGAGAATAGAAATGGCGTTTGGATTGCTTGAAAGAGTATACCAATTAATTTTATCATAATTCTTTTTTAAGATTGAAATGGCATTCGGATTTTCTGATAAATAAAACCAATTAATAGCATTTGCATTATTATTTATAATTTCTTCAATTATAGAAATGGCTTCCGGATTGGGATTAATGGCTAACATGTTATAATTAATTTTAGTAATATCAATCCAATTATGAAATTTTACTTTTGGTTTTTCCATTATAATTATAATTATAATTGTTAAAGTCATTTTTTTATAGTTATAATAATTAAGATGACTGATATTTGCACACAAATAATTACTATTCCACAAGCAGATAATACAAATGTTTGTTGGTTTAATGCTATAATAATGGCGTTGTTATATAGTCAAAATTCAAGAAATTTATTATTAAGTAGTGAAAATGGAATAAGTAAAAGGAGAGATAAGATATCAAAAATATTAGATCAAATTTTAAGAAGACAATTTATGAAAAATAAATATGAAGAAGATTATTTTAAATTTATGCGTATAGAAAAAATATTAAAATATATAAATTTTTTTCCAAATAAAGAAAGCTTAGATTTTATATTGGGATATGGATATAATAGTTCATTAGCTATTCATAAATTTATTGATAAATTGGGAAAAACCAGTTTAAATTTAAATGTTTATAGAGGAGAATTATTAGGTAATGTAAATTTACTATTAGAAAACATTAATTTATTTAATAAATCTGAATCGCAACAACAAAAATCATTAGAAATTGAACAACATATATTAAAACAGCTTGAAACAATTAAAAAAGATGATTTTAATCATAATCCAGATTATATAGTTTTAAATTCAATTGATCACCAATTACCAATGAATCAACAATCAATATATAATGGATTATTTGTTCAAACCTTACATTTTTTATCTCGTAAAAATTTACTTCACAAAATATTATTAAAATCCTATGATATAGAAACTGTAGGAATATTGACTTTACAAGATATAATCATGTATAATGGTGATACATACATTTTAGATTCGTGTATATTATCAAATTTTAATAAGATTGGAACCAGTGGTGGACATGCAATTTCTGGTATAACTTGTAATAATAATAGATATGTTTATAATGGAACATTTAGACACAGAGGAACAGTAGATAATCCAGGTGTTATAACTAAACGATCACAATGCGATTTAATGAAATTTCCTTGGAATATTCGACAAGAAAGCAAATTTTGTATAAATCCAAGAATTTGTAATTTAGATTTAGTTGATCAACCACCAACTGATAATTTATGTTTTTCATTTAATAAAGGACCTAGAACAATAATTTATGTAAAAGAAAATAGATTAAATCCTTTTTTAAATGTGTATAAAAATACATCTAAATCATTGAGTTCATTTGAATTGCCGTCCGCATCTGATAAAGAATTAAAAGCAAATATGGAAAAATTTATTGATGATATAAAAAAAGAGATTGAACAATTAAAATTACAAAAATTAAAAAAAAGAAAAATATAAATGATAATAATAGAATATGACATTAAAATCAGATAAGTGTAATGATGTTATAACTATTCCACAAACAAAAAATACTTGTTGGCTTAATGCGATATTGATGACTATTTTATATAGTCAACATTCACGAAATTTATTATTGACAAACAATGATTTAAATAAAAAAAAAGATAAAATGTCAAAAATATTAAATCAAATTTTGAAACATAATTATATTAAACATGATATGCACTATGATTATTTTAAATATATGCGTCCAGAAATAATTTTAAAATACTTGAATATTTTTCAAACAAAAGAAAAATATAAAGAAATTTTAAAAGATGGATATTCTAGTTATATATTTGTTGGTAAATTTATAAAAAAATTAAAAAAAACATGTCTTTATATAGATGTATATAAAGACAAATTATATCCTTACATGAATTTGTTAAGAGAATTATTTTTCAAATCTAAAAATATAATTGAATTTTTAAAAGCTTCTATAAAAGTATTTACCAAAATTTATTCAATAAAAGACAAAAATTTAAAAATAAATCCAGATTATATTATTGTAGATCCATATAAATATTCTAATAGTGATGATTCAGAGTTAATGAATCAAACCAAAGAAGTATTTAAAGTATTTTTTAATTATAATTGTGAAGATCTTTTAAATAAATTAGAATTAGATTTTAATAATATTAAAACTGAAGGAATTCATACTTATGAAAATGAAATTATTTATAATGGAGATAAATATGTATTAGATTCGTGTCTATTAGCAAATTATGATATGGAATATGGACACGCAATAGCAGGTATAACATGTAATAATAATAGATATGTTTATAATGGTTGGATAAGGCAATCAATTTATGATGGATGGTTAAAAGATATTTTTAATAAAAATATAACAGATATATTTAAATATAAATATTTACCATGCGAATTAATGAAATTAGATTGGGATATAAATAAATCAACTCCATTTTGTTTAAGTCTTAACGGTTGCAAATTAAAGCCTGTAAATAGAAAAGATAAAATGTGTTTTTCATTTGACAGAGGTCCAAGGACTTTAATCTATGTTAAGGTTAATAAATTAGATGAAAATCTTGATATGTTTCAGAATTTTTCATCTTCAAATTCATTAACATTACCATCAACATCAAAATTATCAAATAATTATGAAATAATACAAAAAAGAAAAATTAAAAAAATATTAACATCAAAAAGAATAGATAAAAAATTAGATAGACAATCAGAAGAAAGGAAAAAAAAACAACAAGAAAAAGAAGAAAAAGAAGAGAAAAATAGAGAAAAAGAACAAAAGAAAAAAGAAAAAGAAGAGAAAAAGAAAGAAAAAGAAGAGAAAAAGAAAGAAAAAGAAGAAAAGAAAAAAGAAAAAGAAGAAAAGAAAAAAGAAAAAGAAGAAAAGAAGAAAGAAAAAGAAGAGAAGAAGATAGAAAAAGAAGA
>Ga0315906_10000617_pt1 | contig 56516 bp, 33 predicted proteins | sample LakEriMetagenome_4_FD_203526 | JGI IMG/M metagenome (GOLD analysis project Ga0315906, IMG submission 203526) | Freshwater fungal communities from buoy surface, Lake Erie, Ohio, United States - Buoy 2 MA122 | ecosystem: Environmental > Aquatic > Freshwater > Lake > Lake biofilm | place: USA...
AAGGGCGCACCTTATTCCGGCCGGTATATAGGCTCATTAGTTGCAGATTTTCATAGAAATCTCATTAAAGGAGGAATCTATATTTATCCTGGAACCACTCCGGCACCGGAAGGAAGATTGCGTTTGTTGTATGAATGCAATCCGCTGGCTTTCATAGCTGAACAGGCAGGAGGTTTGGCAACAACAGGGCGTGAGCGAATTCTGAACATTGAGCCTCATCGACTGCATCAACGGGTTCCGTTCTTTGTTGGTTCGAAGAAAATGGTAGAAAAAGCAATGAGTCTCCTACACTAATTTATGGAACTCAAGGAATTCAGATCCCTCTTTCAAAAACTATCACCTATTGATCTTTCTGCGCAGAAGCTTCAAGAAGCGCTTGCTCGTATACAATGGAAGGGATTGGTGGGTTCGTCTAAAAGTTTATGTGCTTCTGCTATGGCAGAGCAAGCACCAGGTCACCAACTCTTCATTCTAAATGACAAAGAGGAAGCGGCATATTTCCTTAATGATCTTGAAGGACTTTACCCCGAAGATAAGCGTATATTATTTTATCCAGCCTCGTACCGCGTACCCTACCAACTTGAAGAAACAGACAATGCTAATGTGGTTTCAAGAGCCGAAGTACTCGAAAAGATCAATAATGGCAACAACGTATGGGTTGTGACCTATCCTCAGGCGCTCTTTGAAAAAGTTCCCACTCAGAAAAGACTTCAGGAACATACACTTAGAGTCGAAACCGGTAAATCGTACTCCATAGATTTTATGAACGAGCTGCTTTTAGAATACCAGTTCGATCGTGTCGATTTTGTGTATGAACCCGGACAGTTTTCGATTCGAGGTGGTATTGTGGATGTATTTTCCTACAGCAATGATATGCCTTTTCGGATAGAATTCTTTGGAGATGAAGTAGAAAGCATCCGGACCTTTGATGCCTCGTCGCAATTGTCCGTTACCACTCATAAACACTTTAACATCATCCCAAATGTACAAGGTTCGTTAAGCATCGATTTTAATGGAAGCTTTTTTGACTTTGTTGGACGCAATACCACTGTTTGGTTATCTTCTTACGATCAACTAAAAAGTGTCCTTCAAAAAGAGTATGACCGGGCTGTACAAATTCACTCGGAGCTTTCAGATACCATCCGTCGTACGATTCCGGGAGACCTGTACCTTCATCCTGCTGAAATGGAGAATGTCCTGAGTGAGTCCCGAGTCATTGAGTGGGGACCTCAATACTATTTCAAGACGGACGCTATTTTCCAGTTTGATTTTCTACCACAACCTAGCTTCAATAAAAATTTTGATTTACTGAGAGAGGATCTTATTCAGCATAAGGAAAAAGGTTCCAGAAATCTTATCTTCTCGAATCAACCGAGACAAATAGAACGCCTGTACCAAATCTTTGAAGATATTGGCGGCAATGTCGACTTTACGCCCATGCATCTGGCACTTCATGAGGGATTTATTTCGCCGGAGCTTAAACTTACCTGTTACACTGACCACCAGCTTTTTGAACGCTACCATCGTTTTCGGCTGAAAGAAGGGTTCCGACAGGCCAAACAGGCACTTACCTTGAAAGAGATCTACAATCTTCAAAAAGGTGATTTTGTTACGCACATCGATCACGGCGTAGGGCAGTTTTCTGGACTAGAGACGATTGATGTAAATGGCAAGCCTCAAGAAGCGATCCGTCTCATTTACAAGGATGGGGATGTACTATACGTTGGTATACACTCTCTACATAGAATCTCGAAGTTTACAGGAAAAGAAGGAACTGCACCGAAGTTAAATAAATTGGGAACGCAGGCTTGGACGACATTAAAGAACAAGACCAAAAAGAAGATTAAAGAACTAGCCTTCGACCTGATACAGTTGTATGCCAAACGAAAGAGTGAACCGGGTTTTGCTTTTAACAAGGATACCTATTTGCAAAACGAGCTAGAAGCTTCCTTCATGTACGAAGATACTCCGGACCAATTTAAGGCAACCCAGGCGGTAAAAGAAGACATGGAATCTCCTACTCCGATGGATCGCTTGATTTGTGGCGACGTTGGATTTGGCAAGACCGAGGTGGCAATTCGTGCCGCATTCAAGGCAGCCACAGATGGAAAACAAGTGGCAGTTTTGGTTCCAACGACGATTCTTTCCATGCAGCATTACCGTACATTCAAAGAGCGTTTAAAAGATTTTCCGGTTACGGTAGATTACCTGAACCGTTTTAAATCAGCGAAAAAGGCCACTGAGACATTAAAAAACCTTGCGGACGGAAAGATCGATATTCTTATCGGAACACATGCCCTGGTGGCTTCTAAGGTTAAATTCAAGGACCTCGGATTGATGATCATTGATGAAGAACAAAAATTCGGTGTTTCTGTAAAAGACAAACTTAAAACGCTTCGTGCTACAGTCGATACACTTACACTGACAGCTACTCCCATACCAAGAACGCTGCAATTCTCCCTAATGGGTGCGCGGGATCTAAGCATCATCAATACGCCACCACCAAACAGGCAACCTGTGTTAACTGAAGTTATTCACTTCAATGAAGAAGCAATCCGTGATGCCATTGCGTATGAAGTAAGTCGCGGAGGACAGGTGTTCTTTGTGCACAACCGCTTGGCCAATATCCGCGAAGTTTCAGGAATGATCTCCAGACTATGTCCGGGAGTTCGCGTAGGCATCGGACATGGTCAGATGGACGGAGAGCAACTAGAAAAGATCATGATGGATTTCATAAATGGAGAGTACGATGTTCTGCTTGCAACTACCATCATTGAATCCGGAATTGATATTTCGAATGCCAATACCATTATCATCAACGATGCTCACAATTTCGGATTGAGCGACCTACACCAGTTACGCGGTAGAGTTGGGAGAAGCAACAAAAAAGGATTCTGTTACCTTATAGCACCACCTTTCAGCATCATGACCTCTGAATCCCGCAAACGGTTGGAGGCACTTGTACAATTCTCTGACTTAGGCGCCGGATTCAATATCGCCATGAAAGATCTCGACATTCGAGGTGCTGGCAATATGCTGGGCGGTGAGCAAAGTGGTTTTATTTCAGAAATCGGCTTTGAAATGTATCAAAAGATCCTGAATGAAGCCATCGAAGAATTGCGAGAAAACGAATTCAAAGAATTGTTCGACGAGCGTACCACAGATCATCCGCTTCAATTTGTGAAGGACTGTATGTTGGAAACCGATCTGGAGGTCCGCATTCCGGATGATTATGTGAACAACGTTGCAGAACGCCTGAGTTTATATCAGGAGATGGATAACCTAAAGAGCGAGATTGAGCTGGATCAGTTCGCAGAACAATTGATCGATCGCTTTGGTCCACTGCCGCGTGAAGTAAAAGAACTCATCCTATCCTTCCGTCTAAGATGGCTGGCCGAAAAAATGGGGCTGGAACGACTGGTCATCAAATCAGGCAAAATGGTGGGGTATTTCATTACCAATGCGCAATCGCCTTTTTACGAAACAGAAACCTTTACACAAGTTCTTCAGCACATTCAGAAAAATGGTTCGAACTGTACACTCAGTGAGAAAAACGATCGACTTCGAATTGTATTCAATCAGGTGAAACACGTAAAAGATGCTTTTGAACAGATCCAAGAGATACTTGGGACGTATTGATTTTCCTACATTTGAAAAATGAAGAGGTCAAAAGTCATTGTTTCTGTCACCAATGATCTGTACACCGATAACCGTGTAAACAAGGTCTGTTTGTTTTTACAAAAACAGGGGTACGATGTTCTTTTGGTGGGTCGCCGAAAAAAGGACAGTAAAGATCTTGCGGTTCGGCCGTATGCGACTAAGCGCTTTCGATTGATCTTTGAGAAGGGATTTCTTTTTTATGCCACCTATAATTTCAGACTATTCTGGTTTTTAGTTTTTAATCGCGCTGAACTGCTTTTAAGCAACGACTTAGATACACTTCCCGCGAACTATCTTGCCAATAAATTCAAACGTTCCTGTCGTCTCGTATATGATACGCATGAATACTTTACCGAAGTTCCCGAGTTGCAAGGCCGACCTTTTGTAAAAGGTTTCTGGGAACGGATCGAGAATTGGATTTTTCCTAAACTGGAAACAGTATACACCGTAAATAACTCAATTGCGAACATCTATTCAGAGAAATACAAAAAGGATGTAAAAGTTGTTCGGAATGTATCTCCCAAATGGAATTCGGCAAGCAGAAAAACCCGACAAGAACTTGGACTTCCGGAAGATAAATTCATCATTCTATTGCAAGGGGCTGGCATCAATGTAGACCGTGGTGCGGAAGAAGCCGTGGAAGCAGTTCGGGGATTGCACAATGTATTATTGCTAATTCTTGGGGATGGAGATGCTGTCCCGCATCTGAAAACCCATGTGGCATCGAATTCGTTGTCAGATATTATTATGTTTTTGCCTAAAAAGCCCTATTTCGAGATGATGCAGTATACCGCTTGTGCAGATTTGGGCCTAACGCTGGACAAGCCTAGCAATCTTAACTATCGATTCTCCCTTCCCAACAAACTCTTTGATTACATCCATGCCGGCATTCCTGTAATTTGTACCGATCTGCCCGAGGTAGCAGGCATTGTTCGTAAGCATGAGGTCGGTGTTGTATTGAACGACCTCACCGTCTCTGATCTGCGAAATCAAATTTCTATTCTTCAAAATAATTCCGATAAAATGGTACGTTTAAAAGCAAATTGCGCTATCGCTGCCGAAAAAGAATGCTGGGAAAAAGAAACAGAAACACTTCAATTGATCTATCCGAACGTTGACTGAAACGCAACTCCATATCGTCTGTCTGGATGTCCCTTTTCCCCCTGATTACGGAGGTGCGATCGACATGTATTACCGCATTCAGGCCTTGAAGAAGCTTGGGTTTAAACTTACCTTACATATCTTCGAGTATGGCCGGGGAAAACACAAAGAATTAGAAGCGCTCGGTGAGATGCATTACTATAAGCGTAGACGGTCCATCTGGCAAATGTTCTCACGTCGTCCTTTTATAGTTCAGTCGAGGAAAAACAAACAGCTACTCGATCGTCTGCTTCTGGATAATTCCCCCATTCTCTTTGAAGGAATTCATACCACGTGGTATCTTGAGCACCCGGAAATCAAGAAAAGAACTACGCTCGTGCGCATGCACAATGTGGAACACGAATATTACAAAAGTCTTGGAAAACAGAGTTCATTTCTGAAAAGGATTTTCTATCAAGTAGAAGCTACCAAATTGAAGAACTATCAATCCATTTTAGGCCATTGCAGTGCTGTTCTCGCAATCAAGGAGGAGGAATCCGATCGTTTACAAACTTTAAATCCGAAGGTACATGTGTTGCCTGCATCCTTTCCTGAGCTAGAAGGTAAATTTATTCCTACGAAACGGTATGCCTTGTTTCATGGTAACCTATCCATCCCGGAAAATATACACGCTGCAGTTCATCTTATTAAGACATTGTCCGGAGTGATCAATCCTGAATTCGGTCTAATCATTGCCGGAAAAAATCCATCCAAAAAGCTTGCAAAGCTTTGTAATTCGAACAATGTTTTACTCATTGCAAATCCTTCTGAGAAAAAGTTAGAGCAACTCATTCAGGAGGCACACATTCATGTGCTTCACACTGAAAACGCCAGCGGAATTAAATTGAAACTACTTTCCTGCCTATACAGTAGCGGACATATCCTGGTGAATCCAAAAATGGTACAGGGTACTCCCCTCGCCGATTTTTGCGTTATATACGAGGATGCCAAAGACTTGAAAATAAACTTTTTAGGACTAAGGAATTCAAGCTTAAGTGAAGATGAATTTGAAAAACGAAAAGCGTACATTCAGACCTATTTCAACAATACTCAGAATTGTTTGCTTATTAAACGGATCCTTTCCAATGAAATTTAATTTTCTCTTCCTATTCTTTCTTCCTCTTACGGTAATCAGTCAAATCGAAGGTACATGGCATACCTCTTTTACGGTCATGGGAATGAGCAAACGGATGGATCTCAACATAGACATAAGTGCGAAAGACACAACCGGATCGATTAAAGATCCTGATACCAGATCAAGCTCCAAAATTCCACTGAATATTATTCGAATCATCAACGACTCACTTCAATTTGAATGGACAGCAGGACGACTATCTTTCAAGGGTTTGTATTTTCACGGTGGGGACTCCTTGAATGGCGTTTTTCAGCAGGCAGGCCTGGAGTGGAATGCGCATTTTTCAAGAGAAGAACATGCATTGATTCAATTAAAACGACCCCAGGAACCCCACCCGCCTTTTCCATACAAAACTGAAGAGCTCGTGATAAAAAATGGGGATGTAGTGCTTGGTGCCACCCTCACTTTACCGCTAACTGGTGACCATTTCCCTATTGTAGTGCTCGCATCAGGTTCCGGTGCACAAGACCGCAATTGTGACATCATGGGACACAAACCCTTTTTGGTCATTGCTGACTATTTAGCAAGAAATGGCATTGGATGTCTTAGATTTGACGACCGTGGAACAGGCAAAAGTACAGGAGTATTCATGCAGTCTACATTGGAAGACTTTGCCTCCGATGTGAGAGCATGCGTACACCAACTTAAATCAGATCAACGATTTGCAACATCTTCCATTGGAATTGTGGGTCATTCAGAAGGTGGCATGCATGCCCTGATCGCCGCGAAGAAAAATAAGGAAGTGTCATTTATTGTTGAATTAGCGAGTGTGGGTACAAGCGGATTGGAGGTTTTTTTGACTCAACAATATGAAATTCCTCTGAAGGAGAATGGGGATACTTCCATGGCTGTTTGGAACCGCGAATTATTCCGCGGGGCATGTAAGATCGTTAGGACAGAAAATAATGCCGAAATCCGAACGAGAAAACTCAACGAATACCTAGATACGCAGTACCAAACCGCGCCGGAAGAAGTGCGTAAAACACAACCAATCATGTCGTTTAAAATGGCTGTTCAAATGCTCCTAAACTCAGAGTGGTTTCGTCAGTTTCAAGCATATAACGCTTCCGGATACCTGAAAAAACTTTCCATTCCAATCCTTGCCATCAATGGCGGTTCAGACGTGCAGGTGGAACCTGAAATGAATAATTTGGGATTTGCACAAGGCTTTTCAAAAAAATCGAGAGCGCATTCCGATGCTGTAATTGTTCCAAACCTTAATCACCTTATGCAGCATTGCAACAAATGCAATGTTACCGAATATGGCGAATTGGAAGAAACCTTCGCCCCGGAGGTTCTGGAGCTAATGGTGAAATGGCTGAGAAATTTACCTGAAAACTAATTATTCTTCCAGCTTGTTGTCTCTGAAGGCAGAGGGTACGAGATCCGGTATAATCTTCAACACCAGTGGTAGGAGTACTGCTCCCCCTGGCAAAAGAAAAATGGCAAGAGATGGCATTGTTTTAACGATATCCTTGAATTGTTCTTTAACTGCCTCTTTTTCTTCTTTCGTAAGTTCTGTAGTTGCGGATTTTCGAATCAGGGCCACGAGCTCCTTACTTTCCTTTAGCTCTGTCGCAAGCTTATCTTTGTTTCGACCCAAAACTTTGATCCATCGCTTGGACAGGCTCCCATACAACTTCTCCAATGATGAGGAATCCGAAAGGAAAGGTACTTTTTCATGATTGTTCAAAATGAACTGTTCTGTAAGAGCGAGTGCCTCATTTAGTTCATTTTCACCAAATCCCATGTGTTTAGTAAGATCAATCAAAAATTTTCGCTCCTCCGATACGGCATCGTGGTTAGAAAAAATGACTAGACAAGACAAATCGATTAGAAAGCGTTTTGAGAGTTCACTTTTTTGGAGAAGTTCAGTAAAATCCGTAAAAGAAGCGCCTCGTTTAAAACGCTTCTCTGCATCAGAACGGCTGGACTCGGACATATTTGCTGATGCCAGAAATACCTTAAACATGGTACGTTCCTTTGCTTCAATTACTCCATCAGATGATGATGCCAGAGAAATAGCATTCAACGCATTCATTGCAAGTTCATCATACTCCTGACTAGAAGAGCTACTTCTCCCGGACAATTCTTCATGAAACAAAATGACATCGAGGTAAACAAACACATTGTGCACGTACTTTATCCAGGACATACTATCCAGAAGACCTAATTTAATGTTTACCCTGTTGGCTAAAATTGTCTCTAACCGCTCAGATTTCGATTCCTTGATAACATATTTCAACATCCGGGATAATGAGCCTGGCTTGTGGTCTTTGTAGAATTCTAGCAGCGTGTTCTTGAATTCCTCACGGTCAAAAGGTTTTGAAGAAGTGTGGTTGAGATATATAAAAAGATGCGCTTCAAATAGGAGCAATTTAAGTTTTTCTTCCGTTGTCCACCTCGACTCATCCAATTCGCGGGCGAAGAGCAGAGAGGAAGGAAAACCAAAATTAATTCCTGTTTTCCCCAATACTGCATGGACAAACGCATCTGTACTCCATCCATCCGGATGCATGATTTGCACCGATATTTCTCGTTTTTCAACAAGCTCGAGGTATTTATTCATCCAACCTTTGGAACCGGGATGAAGATTGAGCCTTTTTTTGTCCATTGGACTCACAAAATAAATGAGTTAAAGTTTACCTGCAACAACGAAGGCTTTACTTTCAGTATAAAACAACCCTCCTCCTGTGGAAAACGCTTCAAAAATCAACACATACGTTCCAATACTCGCCTTCACGCTATTCTCAGTGACTCCATCCCAAGTAAAAGAACCCGTAGTACCCAAAAGTTCATTTTTAAAGAGCGTTGTTATTAACCTGCCCCGGTCATCATAAACAAAACATGATCCGAGCAATGCGGGCTCTGCCAAAGCATAAGCGACCTGTAAAACATCCTCAAACCCATCATTGTCAGGCGATATGGTTCCTGAAGTAAATGAAAACGATCCATTGGTAACGACAGGGCGGTACTGAGAGTTCTTTCCGCCGGGCGTTGCAAAACCAACGGGTTCAGAGGCAGAATGCCAATTGGACTTTTCTTGGGAAGGTCCTTCAGGGTCAATTCTTTCAAGTGAAACACCATCTGTTTCATCGAGCAAGTTAAAGTGCCATTCCTCCTGATACGTCACCTTATCCATGACTATTCCATTCCAAATTAAATAAACTGAGCTCGAGTCATTGTTAAAGGAGGGTGTTTCTGAATATACGAATGTGCCTGGTACCGAAGTAGGGTAATTTTGTTTTACAAACACAGAATCTTTACCCAAAACAGCATATTCACCTGCATTCAAATAAAAGTGATCTTCTACAAATTTTTGATTGTCTATCGTATCGTTGTCAAAATTGGCGAGAGACCAATTCTTAAGATCAATCAATTTGGTGGACGCGTTATATACTTCAATCCAGTCGTAGCCTCCTGTGTATGGATCAAACAAAATTTCGTTGATGACGAGATCCCCTTTTGCGGGCACATCCGGCAAAACGAATATTTCTGAAACATCTGCGGTGTTGCCCCAACAGTCTGTTAGTGATGAAAAAGAAATCTGGTATACCGTACCTGTTTGAATTTGTTCGTTAAACTCGATCATCAGGCTATTCGGAAAAGTTCCAATTGCACTTTTGTTGGCGACAGTCAGAGTTGGTGTTACAATGAGGGGTGCATTCATCAATACCATAGAATCCATTCCCTCGGAAAAGTTTACTTCTAAAAAATTAGGCGCAATGGCAAGAAGTTGAGAAATAGATGGTGGTTGAACGTCGGGGCTTGAATTGAAAACAGAGTTTTGAACACCGGGAGTCCCCCCATTGCCTGACTCCGATGCAATCCAGTTATCCTCAGCTGAACAAGGATCCTCCGGATTTATGCGTTCCAGTGAATATCCTCCCGACGCTTTCATAACATCCCTGTACCACTGATCCGTAAAGTACAATTGATCGATCACCAATCCAGTATTATCTTTAAGAATTAGACTGTCTGCAGCATTATTGATACTAGGAAATGCAGAAACCGCAACAGTTTGTGCAAACTCATCCGCCGCCGCACTGGTGCACAAGACTTTATAAGCTCCAGGATAAAGCCAATCCGACTGAATGGTGCCATTGGAAGCACCGTCGGTAATCTTCCAAGAAGCCAGGTTAAAATACTTCGAACTTCGGTTAAAAATTTCTACATACTCAAATTCAGGCTGTCCTACGGATGGACTGGGGTCAGCCATAAATTCATTGATCACCACATCTCCGGGAAGTGGATTCTCAGCTACCAGATATGAGAAGTTCACCGACTGAACAGTTGAGGAATTCCCGGAAACATCTGCTACTCCATTGGTTGTAAGGGTGTATAACGATCCATTCATGAATGGTGTTGAAGGTGCTAAAACTCCGTGAACCAAGGACTGATTCACACCATCAACACTCAGCGACTGTATATTCAATCCTGAACTTAATGTGTAATTCGAAAGTGTCTGCGCCGATGGGATTCCCACAGGCTCATCGAACAATACATCAAACATTGTGGATGAAGTTGCTGTTGCTGATACAAGAACAGGAGGTGCAGTATCGTAAATGATCGGGCCAATATACAAGCTGTCGAGAAAATGTTTTTGAATAAAACTCGCCGTAGAATGAGTAATTGCAATACCAAAATAAGCACTGCTGGTCAACGTATTGTCTGTAATCTGACCCTGGGTCGAATAACTTGTTCCTGTGCCAGTATTGTCCGTCTTGAGAATCCATTCCCCAAGTGGAGAACAGGTAACTTTAATTTTGAGTTGATTGTTTGAAACATTGGTGAGCCCATCGATACCATCAATGATCTCGGTCGGAACACCCGACTGCATTCTGTACAAGCTTACCTCATCAGTCGTACCACAAATTCGAACGAAATATCCCGATAAAGATCCACTCAAAAGATTTGATTGGTTAGAGGTAAGATAAACATCGACATAATTCGCGCTCGAGGTATTGAACTGCAAATTCAAATAGAACTCCCATTGCGTGTCTGTTGCCAATAAAGATGGAGTGCTGAGATAATAACTTGAACTGGGAATAAGTTTGTTGGAGCGAAGGCGAAAATCCCCGGAAACACTGACCACGGTGAAAACACTGTCATCACCGATCCATGAGGGATTTGCAGTGAAATTTCCATCACTAAACTCTTCATTGACCTGACCGGTAACGACAAAAAGAAACAAGAAAAATACTGCAGTAAAAAAGTATTTCATTGTAAAATTTACTTGCTGATAAATATACTAATTTTGAAACTCGCCGATAAAACTAATTTACGATGAAAGTTGCAGTAGTAGGAGCCACAGGAATGGTGGGCAATGTTATGCTCAAAGTGTTAAGCGAACAGAATTTTCCGATTTCCGAACTAATTCCCGTTGCATCTGAACGATCTGTAGGCAGTTATGTGTCTTACGAAGGAAAATCCTACGCAGTTGTAGGACTAGCGACAGCTATTGAAATGCGGCCTGACCTTGCGATTTTCTCTGCAGGAGGAGAGACCTCTCTCGAATGGGCTCCAAAATTCGCTGAAGTGGGAACGACTGTTATAGATAATTCATCTGCATGGCGAATGGACCCTTCCAAAAAACTTGTTGTTCCAGAAATCAACGGAGAAGTTTTAACTGCGGAAGATAAGATCATTGCCAATCCCAATTGCAGCACAATACAGCTGCTTCTTGCTCTAGCTCCTTTGCATCGGGCATACACAATCAAGAGGGTAATCGTTTCAACCTATCAATCCATTACAGGAACCGGTGTGAAGGCAGTGCAGCAAATGGAAAATGAGCGCAACGGCATCGAAGGAGAAATGGCTTACCATTATCCGATCGACAAAAATTGCATTCCTCAATGCGATTCGTTTCTGGAGAACGGCTATACCAAAGAAGAAATGAAGCTCACCAATGAAACCAAAAAGATTTTGAATCCAAATATTAAGGTTACTGCGACAGCTGTCCGCGTACCTGTGGTTGGAGGGCATTCCGAGGCTGTGAATGTGGAATTCGAAAAAGAATTTGATCTTTCGGAAGTACGCACCTTACTTACAGAACAAAAAGGCATCACGCTACAAGACAATACTTCGGCATTCGAATATCCTATGCCGAAATACGCCGAAGGAAAAGACGATGTGTTTGTTGGGCGCATCCGCAGAGACGAAACACAACCGAACACCTTAAACATGTGGATCGTTGCGGATAATTTGAGAAAAGGTGCAGCCACCAACGCCGTACAAATTGCTCAATTGCTTTTAGCAAAGGGATTTTTGAAGGGGTAGGGTGGTTTTTTAGAAATGAGTGAGAAATATAGTATAGGAAAAAGAAAAAGCAACCTCACTTTCTCAATTGCGCTTTTCTTCATTATGGTGGGGATGTCCCGAAAATTCAAACCTTATTTTCGAAGCTTAAATAAACTTACCTCACTACATGTATAAATCCATGAAGTAAATTGTTTGCAGAAGTTTTGAGTTTGTACGTGTAAACCCCATCCGAAAGCAATTTACCCGACTTATCTCGTCCATCCCAGTTGTTCTGATAGCTGTCAGAATAGAATACCTCTAAACCCCACCGATTCAGAATTATAAGTTCGGTTTTTACGGGTAGATTGTCAATTTTAAACAAATCATTGATTCCGTCTTGATTGGGTGAAATGACATTTGGGATCACTAAATCGAAACATTCCTCGGTATTTATTGCCTCAAGCCCTGCATTATCCAACACAAAATAGGGTTCAAAGGTCTCACCATTTGCTTCTGTGAATGTAAAATCATCAGGTGGCACACACGGACCACCAATCATGACTGATTGAATTGATTGTAAAGCGGTGAATTGTATGTTGAGTGTTTGCCAGGTTCCATCTGCCTGAAAGGAGGCATGACCAAGTTCAACCCAATCTGCAGAGACAGTAGGACAAGAAGCAGTTTGAACAGCCGATTGCGTGCAAATAGAGCTGCCGAAAAGGGTAATATCTACTGGTCCAAACCAAATGTTGGATAGCGCATTTCCAAATGATGACATTCCTATTCCAATCAAGTTCAATTGTAGGTTATATGAATTTCCGGGTTGTAAGGGTTGAGTCAAACAAGTTTTCAAATATTCCATATAAATGCCGTCAAGTATGTTCCCATCAAAACCAATAACATCGGGGTTGTTGATAACGAAAAACCCGGCAGCCGCATTTCCATCACTCAAAGGTGTTGGTATATTTGGCCAAAAAGCACCCGGCAAATTGATAAAATAATCTGATGAACCTAAGGTCCCTGCCTGCCAACCATCCGTACAAAAAATCCCATCCGTTCCCAGAGCCAACTGCGTAAAATCAGTGGGCAGACAACTGTATTCTTCAAAGGACGGATTGGGTAGAAAAGAATTCTCAAACGTTTCTGCTGTAATGTTACTGCAATGGCAATCTATATGATCGTTAAAATCCACCAATCCATCGTTATCATCGTCCAACATATTTGTGCAGTTTTCTTGAGCTGAAGCATGAAGGGATAGATAAAGAATGACGAAAAGTTGCAATAACAGATTGTTGAAATTCACTTGCATCATATTTGACAATCAAATATAGGTGAATATGCCAAAAAGTCGTTTAGTTTTAAAAACGGATCTGATTTATCCAAACCGGATTTCGTTTTAGTTTACCAAGAAAAATCATAGTTGTCATTTTAAAAGAAAAGCGCACATTCATCGCGTGTGTGTTGGAGAGCTAGTTTTGAGGAAAAAAGGGGGATTAACAAGGAAAACAGTTTTGCCTCTTCGGGATTCTTTATCACTCACACACTTCACACTCACACAAAGAAAAGCGCATTGTTTTAGAGTTTGAGTTGGAGAGTGGGTTTTGAGGGAAAAAGAAAAAGCGCCATTACTTTCGTAACTGAGCTTTTCTTTTTTTGTAGCGGGGACACGAATATCCTTCATTTCATTTCGGATGGACGCAAATGGGGGCTTAACAAGGAAAAGCTCAGACCGCTTCGCGTTCCTGCTTTTTACATTCCCATTCGCTTTTGAAAGTAAACTTTCAACGCTTCAGGAAATGCAAAAAGCCAGTCAAATTTTGACTGGCTTTTCCTTGTAGCGGGGACACGACTCGAACGTGCGACCTTCGGGTTATGAGCCCGACGAGCTACCAACTGCTCCACCCCGCAGTATATCTTTACTGCTTTATTTCAATTTGTTCGGATTATTCTCCCGACGAGCTACTCCGCCGTGGCGGATTCCACCCCGCACTCTGTTCAAACGAATAGTGTATGAATTCGAATGCAATGCAAAGATAGCAAGAGTTGCCGCATTCACAAACTATTTAATTTAAAAAAGTGTTAATCTTAGTGAAATCTGTCCTTTTTCTTTTCGATTCTGATGAGGAGATCTTGTTACTTTTGCCAGGTAATTCATTTTAGAGAAAATTACACGCCATGAAAACAGTTCGATTTCTACCCTTCCTTATTGCTTTGACAGTGCTTGCTTCGTGCGGTGAAAAATCCACAGCCGAAGAAAAAGTAACGATTCCGAAAAATTCGAATGCCCTAGAAGACAAAATGGCCGCTATAGAGAATAATCCCTCATGGAAACAATTTAATAGTCTGGCGTATAACAACAATGCTGGCTCTAAGGAAGAAGTCATTGCCTACCTCAACGATAAAGAAGAAGCAGTGAAACTGGAAGAGCGTTTTACGGAAGTGGAAACCGGAACCTACGGCATACGTTTTTTCTACTTCAGCGGAGGTAAAAAATTTGCCTCGCGAGAAGTAATTTTTGATAATTCATTGAAAAAGCCTGCCTTCGTAGAGCGACTTACTTTTTACGATAAAAAAGAACAAGCATTGTACATGCGTGAACGGTCTGCTGAATTTGAACAGGATTTGGAAAATCAATCTTTTGCGGTGAAACCTCCAATAGAAATTTCGGTGGATCGCGCCATGCAGGTTATCAACCAAGAAGGTCCTTTCGTGACTACATTTCAAGGGTTTGCGCAAGGTGGAGGCCTAACCTATGTGCTTGTCGGAGAAAATACACCTGACGGTTTTGCCAGCTCACTTGCTATTCAATATGAAAGTGAAGACATCAAAAAATTGCGCATGAACGAACTCGGAATGATCGGAACACCACTGCATGTGGAACACCAAACCATGATGAATGATCAGGGCTTGAAATTTCAGGCGCTCCTATCGCTTCGAATCAATTCCTGACCTTTTTAATCCTTTGAGCCTGCGCCTTTGCCGTTTGACATTTTTCAGGTGGCCGATTGCTTCGAATTACATAAACTTGTAAACTCGAAATAATCGTATGAATTTGACTAAACGATTCGCACTGCTCGTCAGCCTTTTTCTGGGTCTGAATTCTTTCGGACAGGAAATGAAAGTAACAGGAACTGTTCTTGACAGTACCGGAACCGCACCCTTGCACCAAGCCATGATTATGGCAGTTCGTGTGAAAGATTCGGTTTTACTCGGATTTACACGAACCGGAAAAGATGGGAAATTTGTACTCACAGGCTTCCCTGTAGACACTTTTTCTATGGTTATCGCTCATCCGAGGTACGATGACAAAACCGTTTATATCTTCGGAAGCAAGGAAGAAAAAGAGATTGACATTCAAAATGTAAAAATGCCTGTTCAATCAAAGGAATTGAAAGAGGTACTGATCTACGCAAACAAGAATCCGATCTACTACAAAGGCGATACGCTAGTGTATGTGGCAGACTCTTTTAAAGTCGAAGAAGGTGCGGTAGTAGAGGACCTGCTTAAAAAACTTCCGGGGTTGAAGATTGATAAAGATGGGAAAATTACCTCACAGGGACAAGAAATTAAAAAGGTATTGGTCGACGGTGATGAATTCTTCGGTTCAGACCCCACTGTAGCTACTAAAAATCTTGGTGCCGATGGTATTGAGACTGTTCAGATCTATGAGAAAACGGATAATGAAACCATTGGTGGATCCGATGAAAAGATCAGAGTACTTGACCTAAAATTAAAGGAAGAAGCGAAAAAAGGATATTTCGGGCGAGTATCAGCAGCATCCGACTTTGCTATGACTCCCATGGAGAATTATTATGGCAGCCGACCATTCTATGAAGGTGAACTGTTGTTCAATAAATTCAATTCGAAACAAAAAATATCTGTTTTTGCGCTTAGTTCGAATACTCCTCGATCCAGTTTCGGAAGAGGTGACTTGAATAAATTCGGACTCTCAAATGAGAATGGTGCCAACAGAAACTTTTGGGAACCAAACAACACCAATAATACCAGCGGTATTCCGCAGACACTAAAAGCTGGGATCTATTATTCTGATAAATTCGGAGAAAAAAAGAATACCGAACTCCTGTTTAATTACTCATATTACAATGATCGTCTCGATGCCCGTTCTTCGAGCCGGTCACAATATTTTCTTCCTGATACGACATTCTTCACCAGTGACTCAACAAGAGAATACGCTGAAAATGAAGCACACAAGATCAATATACAAGTGCAAAGTCAACTGGACTCATTGACACTTTTAGAAATTAAACCGTCCATCAGTTTAGAGAAAGGACTGAATAATACATCCAGAATCAATAGTTTTTCAGGAGAAACAGGAATAGAGTCCCTTTTGACGGACATTGGAAACACGAATAACTCACGCGGTCTTTCTACTAATTCCACCATGCGCGTGTATCGAAAGTTTAAAAAGAAACGCCGTGAATTAGAAGTGCGCTACGATCTTATCACTTCTTCGAACAAAAACGATGGCTACCTAAGGACTACTTCTGATTTTAAAACGTTTGGTTATGTGGACACCATTGATCAAAGCAAGGTGAACAACAACAGTTCGCAAAGCCACTATGGCACCTTCAGTTACTTTGAACCGCTTTCTAAAAAATGGAAGGTCAATGTAAATTATCTCTATGAGTACGGCATGTCGGAACAATTGAAAGAAACGTACGACAGAGTTAATGGCCAATACACCGGTTACAGAACTGAGTTCTCCAACAACTTTGAAAACACGAGAGTACAGAACCGTGCAGGAACAGAATTAATCTACGAAACAGGAAAACATTACTTGTCAGGGGGATTGTTCTTTAGAAATATTCGTATTGACAACCACAACTTGATCACGGACTCAATCATAAATCAGGACATCAATAATTACCTCCCGAAATTCAAGTACGAGTACAAACCTTCCATGAGCAAGCGATTCAGTGTAAATTATAATACAAGTTCGCAGCAACCACAGATTTCGGATCTACAGCCCGTGCTTGATAATAGTAACCCGAACCGCATTCAGATTGGTAATCCAGACCTAAAACCTAATTACGTTCACACTGTGATGGTTAACTTCAACACCTGGAATGCTTTGTCCGGAAAATATATTTGGTCGGGTGGTTCGTTCAACTTGACGCAGAATGCCTTCAGCACAGAAACAATCTTCAAAGAATTCGGGCAAACGGAATCAAAAACAATCAATGTGGACGGCAACATGAATGCCAGTGTCTGGGCCGGAGGAGGCTACCCTATCCTTGACCGTAAGATCGAATTTCAACCCTCTCTTACAGCCTCTTTCAATAGATTTAAAAGTTTGGTTGGTGGCCAGGAGAATATCACCGATAACTATGCAATTACTCCGGAGTTTGACATTGACTTCGAATGGGATTCCTTAGAAATTAGTTTGAAATCAAGTTATTCCTATAACAATCCTATCAGCTCATTGAGTTCGGTTTCCAACACGCCATTTAGTATTCGTAAGTTGTCTCTTGGTCTGAATTGGAAATTCCCGAACGGAGTAAGTGTTAAAGTGGATGGAGACTACACTCAGAATGACCAACCAGGAAGAGGTTTTTATGACACACAATTCTTCATTTTCGATGCGGAGATCAGTAAAAAATTCCTCAAAACACAAAATCTAGTTGTCTCACTCATGGGGAATGACATTCTCAACCAAAACATTAATGCACGTCGTGTCGTGAATGGAAATGGAGTCACGGACTTCAGAACAACGATCATATCCAGGTATTTCCTACTGAAGATGAACTACCGTTTCAATAACCGTAAAACAAAAGAAGATGATTTCAAAGGTTGGCACTAGTGTTTGGATCATAATGCTTTTTCTTGCATTTCAGTCGAATGCACAGATGAATTCAGGAAGAATTGTCTTCGAACGCAAGACAAACCTGAAAAAGCGTTACGGGGATAACCCGCGGATGAAGAATTTCATCACGGAGGAGAACAAATACCGAATTGAAAATTTTGAATTACTGTTCAATGATTCGATGTGCGTATTCAGACCGCTTCCGGAGGACGAAGCATCAACGCAACAGGGATTTATGAAGTTCCTAACCAACAAGAACACCGTGCATCAAAATATTAAAACGCGGGAAAAATTCATCATCATGGACCTTTGGGGAAACAACGCCTACATCCGTGATACAATGGACCTGCGTACTTGGAAGATCACAGAAAGTACCCGCAACATCAGCGGATACAACTGTCGCAAAGCCATTTGGTCAATGAACGATTCGACAAGAATCTATGCCTGGTTTTCAGTAGACATTGTACCCTCCATCGGTCCGGAAGGATTTCAGGGCCTGCCAGGAGCGATTCTCGGAATGGCAACAGAAGACGGTGGTGTGATCTACTTTGCAAAAGAGGTAAAACCTATGGATCCCCCAATGACGGCGTTGAAATACGATGATAAAGGCAAGGATATCTACAACGAAGAACAATTGAAGAAAATGCTCATGGAACGGATGAGCCAATGGGTGAAACCCAAGGATCTTGAGGCGATGTTTGCCTGGTTGTAATTAAACGGTTTCCGCAACTACCTCTTTTACCTCAGGGAGATGCGACTTTAACAGATTTTCGATTCCTCCTTTAAGGGTGGCTGTTGAAGACGGACATCCAGCACAAGAACCGCGCATGGCTACCGTAACAGTGCCATTGTCATAGCCCAAAAACTCAATTGCACCACCATCATTTTCAACGGCTGGACGAACATACTCATCCAAAAGATTTCGAATTACATCGTCAAATTCGGAAGGTGAATATATTTTCTGTTCCCCTGTCTCCTCGGTCTGAGGTTTAGGCGCAGGCATTTGGATCAGCACATCCTTTCCCGATGCAATCCATTCCTTCACGAACTCGCGTAGCTCCATTGTAATGAAGTCCCAGGGAACATTGTCCGTTTTAGTGATCGTTACAAAATTGGCCGCAATGAACACATTTTTGACAAAAGGAAAACGTAAGAGTTCCTCCGCCATTGGCGAGTAGCCTTTCGCATCGGCAGAAGAGGAAAACTCAACCGAATCTCCAGTAATGAGCAAATATTTATTTGCAACAAATTTCATGGTGGACGGATTAGGCGTCATTTCAGCATATACGGTAACAGGAACGTTCATCGTTTTTATTTTTGATTGAATACAAAATTACTTAAAGTTCCAAGAATGCCTCGAGAAATGATTTTTGTTTAGCGGAAGACTTGAACTATCTTTGTACAATGATTCCTGCTACAAGGATATGTTCTCTTTTACTCGCCCTGTTCACCCTAGTCGGATCCGCAGGAATCCCTGTGTTTATTCACCAATGCAAAGAGGATGGGGTCTTTAGATCGTTTTTTGTCCGTCAAGCCATGCACTGTGAGCTGGAAAAGGCCAATGAGCTGCCTCCGTGCTGTGCCAGGAAAGAATTAAATTCAAAACACGAGAAAGCAGATTCACATTGTTGTGATGAACGAACAGATTTTTTCAAAGTTAAATTTGAAAGCAAGCAGGACTGTTCTATTCATCTAAAACAGGGTTACCTGCCCTCAAGTTTTAAAAATTACACTGTAGTTCTTGAGCCGACATATTCTTACGAATCGAGATTAGCGGGTTGGATAAACAGGCCCCCGCCCAAACCCACCGGTCAAGAACTTCTCATTTTGTATCAGAATTTTCGCATTTAGGCCTTGAATAACAATGAGTTATTCACTAAAGATCTTTATGTTATGAAAATTATATTTACGGGATCGTTCCTCTTTATTACGTTATTCACATTCGCCCAAATCAAAGGCGTCGTGGTCGGAGCGAATGGAGGCAACAGAACTCCCATTTACGGAGCAAAAATAAAATTATTAAAAAACGGTTCATCAGCGACAAGCAATGAAGATGGAACCTTTGAGCTCGTTCTCCCGAAAGAGCTACCGGACACACTTATTGTTAAAGCGATGGGTTACTATTCTGATACAATACCTGTTACAAAGGAAGATCGTTTCATCGCCATGCAAATTACGCTCTATTCAGAAAAGCTCCTTCCTGAGATTGTGGTCGGAATTCGCAGAGAAACACATTCAGTTTCGCGCATGAAAACTCTGCATGTTGAGGAATTGACCTCGGGGGAATTGCGAAAGGCGGCCTGCTGTAATTTATCCGAATCCTTTGAAACCAATGCCTCAGTGGATGTGAACATCACCGATGCAGTATCAGGGGCAAAGAAAATTCAAATGATGGGACTCGATGGTGTGTACACGCAGATTCAAATGGAAAACATCCCGTATTTGAGAGGATTGGAAAGTTCTTTCGGACTAAATTCCATTTCCGGCACCTGGATAGAATCGATCCAGATTACTAAAGGCACAGGCAATGTAGTGAATGGATTTGAATCCATGGCGGGTTTGATCAACGTAGAATTGAAAAAACCATCCGAAATGGAACGTTTTTATGCCAATGGATATGGAAACATGTTCGGTCGGGCAGAATTGAATCTAAATTCAGGGAAAATTATCAACGAACGCTGGAGCACCGGATGGCTTGCGCATGCTTCTGGAGTTTTTGCTGAAATGGATAAAAACAGGGACGGATTTCGCGATCTTCCCATGGGTCAAGCAGCAGCGTTGCTCAATCGATGGGCATTTCAGGGGAAGAAAATGGAATCCCAATTTGGGATAAACACCTATATTGATCAAAAATATGGCGGTCAGATTGGTCAAGCAGTGGCAAATCAAAGTTTAAGGTATGCTGTAAATATTGATTCCAAACACATCGATGCTTTTGCCAAGACAGGTTTCTTTCTGAAAAAACCTTACAATTCCATAGGTGTCGTATACAATCTTAAATATCAAAATGTAGAAGCACTCTTTGGACAACGCAATTTTGAAGGAGAAGAAAAAAGAGGTTATATCAATGCGATCTTTGACGGAATCATTGGCACCACCGATCACAAGATCAAACTTGGAATGAGTGGTGTCTACACGGATATCACGCAACACCTTCAAGATACGCTCAGTTCAGATCGCACTGAAATCATCCCCGGAGTTTTTTCTGAATACACCTATACTGGAATGCGCTTCACAGCTGTTGCCGGGATAAGAGCCGATTACCACAATGAATTCGGTTTTCAGGCATCGCCAAGGCTTCATACCAAATACATCCTAACAGAGCATACAGATCTTCGGTTTACCGCAGGGAAAGGTTGGCGTGTGCCCAATTACATCATAGACAACATTTCCTTACTCGCAACGTCCGCACCTTGGATCTTGCTTGAGGAACTGAAGCCTGAAATCTCATGGAATCTCGGTGGATCAATCGTTCACGAATTCAAAATTTTGAAACGTAACACGACCTTTTCGATGGATTTTTACCATACGCTGTTCGAAAATCAGTTGATTGTCGACCGGGATAATTATTTCATCCGTTTCAATAATCAGCAGGGCACCTCCTATTCAAATAGTTTTCAGACGGAAGCAAGTTTAAAGCCAACAAAAACATTAGAGCTGAGATTTGCCTATAAATTTCTGGATGTTAAAGCAGAATATGCGAATGAGTTGAGGGAGCAAGTTATGATTCCAAGACACAGAGGATTTTTTAATGCTGGCTACCTCAGCAGAAACAAGCGCTGGGAATACGACCTCACGGTGTCGGTCTTTGGAAAATCTCGCTTGCCGGGAGTAAGCTCTTCCGATGAAGTTTCCTACACAAACATCTATCCAATAGTAAACACACAGCTCACTCATGTATACAAGAAATGGGATTTTTATCTCGGTGTAGAAAATCTAACCAACTTCAGACAATCAAACCCAATCATGGATGCAGCAAATCCCTTTGGCAGCCTTTTTGATGCGACACAGATCTGGGGACCAGTTATGGGAACAATGATCTACACGGGTTTCCGTTACGCTATTAAAAGAGAAAAGAAAAAAGAATAACTAATTTTAGAACTATGAAACATATATTGAGCCTATTGATGATTATTTTATCTGTGAATCTTTCGCTTTCACAGGAAAAGAAATCCAAATTTCAAACTGTGATTATTCAAACCTCAGCAGAATGTGGAGATTGTAAAGAGAGAATTGAAAACGGACTGAATTATACAAAGGGAATTTCATTTGCAGAACTTGATCTAGAAACAAAAAAGGTCACAGTTAAATACAATGGAACCAAGGTGAGTTTGGATCAGATTCGCACAAATATCAATTCGATCGGTTATGATGCAGATAGCAGCAAAGCGGATCCTGAAGCTGTGAAAAAATTGCCCTTGTGTTGCCAGCCGGGCGGAATGAAAAAACAGTAACTTTTTCCATCTGTCGATAAGGTAGTAAAGAGTTTTCCTAGGAGTTAGTTTTTTCGTACCTTGTACGTTTAAAACTGCTCCTATGAAAAACGTTCTCTGGTCTGTTCTTTTGATTTTCTGTGGGTATACCTCTGCTCAAATCACTGTAACAGGGGGATTCACTGCTCAGCAGCTCGCCGAAATTCTTTCCGGATCCAATATTAATATTTCAAACGCTGTAATCTCAGGTCCAACCTCAGGATACGGTTCTTTTGCCTCAGGAGGAACGTTCGCCTTCCCATCTGGTGTGATTCTCTCCAATGGATTCATTACCAATGCTCCGGGACCCAATAATGACCCCAACACGAGTGATAATCTTGGTGGAGCCGGCACACAGCAAATGACAGACCTTGGTGGAGCCAACTCGTCCGATGTAGTTACCCTCGAATTCGATTTCGTGGTGCAATCGGCCTCCGTACAATTTCAATACATATTTGCTTCGGAGGAATACCCGGAATTTGCTCCACCCAATCAACCTTCGTTCAATGATGTTTTTGCTTTTTATATAAGTGGGCCCGGAATCACTGGAGAGGAGAACATCGCACTAATTCCCGGAACAACCAATCCCGTGCGCATTGACAACGTAAATGCGGTTACCAATGCGCAGTACTATGTCGATAATATCGGTGGAACTGAAATCCAATTTGACGGATATACCACCGATCTCACGGCAGTACGCTCAGGATTGACTCCCTGTCAAACCTATCATTTAAAATTAGTTATTGCCGACATTCAAACTGCCAACAGAAACTCGGCGGTCTTCTTAAAAGAAAACAGTTTTGTGCAGGAGAATGTGCTAGGAGCCGAAACTCAAACGATCAATGCAGACGGTGTTGCTTTGGAAGGATGTGTACGGGGAAGTTTTGCATTCCAATACGGTGAAACCAGCACCCAAGATCGAACAATTAATTTTACAATCGGCGGTTCAGCGGTGAACGGAGTTGATTACGCATTTCTTGACAATTATATAACGATACCTGCAGGTGAAACATCCGGAACCGTTTACATCGATGCTTTTTCAGACGGACTTACTGAAGGTCCAGAAACTATTGAGTTGATCTACACCAGCGGAGTATGTGGTGGCTTGGATACCGTATTGCTTACCATTAATGATGCTCAGCCCATCGACTTCTCTTTAACCGAAACAAATCTTTCGTGTTTCGGAGACAATAGTGGTGAAATTCTAGTTGATGCCACGGGAGGTTTCCCTCCTTACACATATTATGTTACCTATCCGGATGGAAATCTGGTTACCACAACATCCAATCCAATTACCGGACTTCCTGCGGGACAATATTCAGTCCAAGTACATGATACCTATGGCTGTAAAGCCGATGCCTTAGTGGTTGGAGGTCAATTCAACGCTGGTGTCACCTTCCTTCCTGACGGCAGTGGAGTGACTTATGAGGCACCACTAGAAATCACCGGATTCAATCCGGGTCAGACCATTACCACTGTTGATCAGATCCAACAGATCTGTCTGACTATGGAACACTCGTATCTTGGAGACCTCTGGATCAGAGTTGAGTCACCTTCCGGTGCCGTCGTTGTGTTAAAACAACAAAATGGTGGCGGATCCTGTGACTTAGGAGAACCTGTAGCAACTGGTCCGGTGGATGGGCAAGGAAGCTCGGACACCACTCCTGGTACAGGTTATGAATATTGTTTCAATGCCAATCCAACCTATGGAACGATGGTCAACGAATCCAATTCCTTCACCCGAAACTATACGGATGCAGTTGGAAACACCTACTCAGATACCTATCTGCCGGCAGGTTCTTACACCTCTTCGGGCAATTTCTCGGCCTTAGTAGGTTCACCGATGAATGGAACCTGGAAAGTAATGGTTACAGACCAGTTTGGCTTGGACAATGGCTACATTTTTAACTGGTACATAAGTTTAATTGGAGATATGCCAGATACAACGGTAGTTCTAACCCAACCAAATGAGATGACCATAACAGGCTTGGCAACGAATGCCACCTGCGGTTCCTCAAATGGATCTGTCAACGTGAGTGTATTAAATGGAGTTGCACCTGTCACCTTCAGCTGGTCCAATGGTTCGACAACAGAAGATCTTGCAAGTATCGGTGCAGGACAATATATCCTTACTGCAACGGATACTAACGGGTGCACGGCTACCGGAACTTTTCTAGTGAACAACACCGGAAGTTTGGCACTCGCGGAAAACGTTACCAATGTTACATGTTTTGGTGGTTCCAATGGTGCGATAGATGTCACTCCAAGTGGAGGTGCACTACCTTATTCTGTCAGTTGGTCCAACGGTTTGACTGGAACCAACATTTCCGGATTGATGGCAGGTCAATACACCGCGACGTTATCTGATGCCAATGGATGTCAGTATGCTAAGATCATTACCGTAGGACAAAATTCGGCAATAGTGCCTGCTCTTGTTTCTTCGTCAGATGAATTGTGCAACACAAACAACGGTTCAATTAATATTGGAGTTTCAGGGGGAAATGGTTCCTACGCTTATCAATGGTCGAATGGTGCTAACACAGAGGATATTTCCGGACTCAACGGAGGCTCCTATACGGTTCAGATCAATGATGGTTTAGGCTGCTCTGGATCAGGCTCGTTCACCATCGTTAATAACCTCACAGGCTGTAGTAATTATTGTTTTCTTTCAGCGTCTACTGAACTCATTACACCTTCACAGTGTGGCTCTGCCAACGGTACCATAAACTTATCAGTACTTAATGCCGAACAACCCTACACGCTCACCTGGAGTAACGGAGCAACTACAGAAGATCTTAGTGGTTTACTTCCCGGAGATTATACTATTTCCATTACGGATGTAAATAATTGCAGTTACTCTGCAGTCTATACAGTTGGAAATAACTCAGGGAGCTTAAACTTTGGTCAATCTGCGATTCAGAATGAATCTTGCGGAAATTCGAACGGATCATTGAATATCAGTGTCAGCGGTGGTGTTGCGCCTTATTCGTATGTGTGGTCCAATGGCTCAACTTCTGAGGATTTAACAGGGCTTTCTGAAGGCACATACAACGTTACGGTAACAGATGCCTTGGGCTGCGAGATCAGTTCCTCCTACTCTATTCTAAATGGTTCGGGGGCCTTGAATGTTAGTGGCCAATCTTCTTCGGCTTTGTGTTCAAACGCTAACGGATCGATCACTCAGACCATCCTAGATTCCAATGGTCCTGTGCAATTTTCATGGAATACCGGAGCAACAACTCAAAACATCAACGGCCTGTTGCCTGGAACCTATTCTTGTACCATAACCGACGCTTCAGGATGTCAAATTGTAAATTCGTATACCGTTGGACAAGTCAATGGTGACTTGAGTGTTTCAGGTATTCTTGTTACAAATGAGTCTTGTGGCAACGCCAATGGAGCCATAAACATTACAACCACCGGAAACAACCTTTCTTATGCTTGGTCTAACGGACAAACATCCGAGGACCTTACGGCCATTCCAGTAGGCAACTATACCTGCACGATCTCGAATGCACAGGGATGTTCTGTGAGCACGGGAGCAATCACTGTGATCAATAACGCGGGTGGAATGGTTGTCAGCAACCAAGCGATTGTCAATGCGACATGCAATCAGTCGAATGGATCTATCGATGTGGGCGTATTCGGTGGCCAGTCGCCTTACAATTATTCTTGGTCGAATGGTGGTTCTGTTGAGGACATTTCAGGACTACCTGCGGGGGTATACACCCTTCAGATCTCAGATGCCAATGGGTGCTCACTAGCTCATTCTGTAGAAATCTTGAGTACATCAGGTAACTTGAACATTTCCAATGCTCTACTCACACAGCCTTCTTGTAATCCTTTGAACACCTTTGGCGCTATTGATGTAACTGTAACGGGTGAAAATGCTCCATATGCCTACATTTGGTCTAACGGACAAACGAGTCAGGATGTAAGTGCATTGTCTCCTGGAACCTATCAGGTTATAGTCAGCTCGACAAACGGTTGTTCTATTACGGGAACGTATACCATTCAATCCAACGGAACAACGATTGCCATCAGTGGTATCTCCATTAGCAATGAAATTTGTCAATCTTCATCAGGGGCCATTGACATCACCATGTCTTCAGATGCTGGACCGTATTCATACTCCTGGTCGAACGGGGCACTGTCGGAAGATTTGAGTACCCTTTTAGCGGGCACTTATTCCGTTACAGTAACTAACACTTTTGGTTGCAGTGTGACCGAAAACATTCAGATACAATCAGATGCCGGAACACTTTCTGTTGACGCCACGGTGGTTGATGAAACATGCGGCGCGGCAAATGGAAGCATCGACCTTTTGGTATCCGGAGGGACCCAACCACTCACGTACGTTTGGAACAACGGAACGAACTCACAAGATCAGTTAAATGTTTCTGCGGGATCATTCGAGGTAAGTGTCACAGATCTTTATGGATGCCGAGCAGATTGGTCAGGTTTTGTTGCAAACATAACAAACGGACTAACCCTAGACATATTATCAGTAGTTTCGGACACATGCTCAAACCAATTTGGTGCAATTGATATTGCTGCTACGGCCAACGGACCGGTTTCATTTTCGTGGAGTAATGGATCTTCGACCGAGGATCTAATCGGAGTTGCTGGTGGAATTTATTCCATTACGGTTACGGATGATCAGGGATGTTCACTCACGCAGTCCATTACTGTTCCAAATCAAACAGGTTCACTTGGAATTTCCTTTACAAACATTTCCAATGAGGTTTGTTCTAACGGACAAGGATTTATTGATATTGAAGTAAACGGTACCGGTCCATTCACTTATGCTTGGTCGAATGGAAGTAGCACACAGGATTTAATCAATACAGGAGCCGGTTCGTATTCTGTTCAAATTACTGATGGTTCAGGGTGTGCTTTGATACAAACATTTGTAATTGGCAATACTAATTTATCCCAAACTACTGTCTCTTCGATTGTGACAGATGCTTATTGTTCTGCTGCCAATGGAGCACTAGACCTTAGTGTAACAGCAGGAATTTCACCATTTACATTTGATTGGTCAAACGGGCAAACTACAGAAGATTTGGTTGACATTTCTTCCGGTAATTATACCGTAATTATAACGGACGGTGTAGGTTGTCAGACCTCCGCAACAGTTACCGTAGGAAGTCAAAACTCTGGTCTTGGGTTTACAGGTTTAGATATCAACAATGCTTTCTGCGGGCAGAATAATGGAGATGTAACCTTCTTTACAGGAGGAACGGCAGACAACTACTATTTGGATGGAGTAGATCTGGGAACATGGCAAGCAAATAATCTCGCTGCCGGCACATACACGGTGGCTATTTCGGATAATTTCGGATGCTATGCTGATTCCGTCATCACTATCGGTAATAACGCCTTTTTTAACTTGAATGCGAATGTGACGGATGCGACCTGTGCTCAAAGTAATGGTGCGGTAAATCTAAGTGTCACCGGTGGTGGTGGCGGTACCACCTATACCTATCTCTGGTCGAATGGAGCAACTACTCAAGACATCTCAAATGTTCCAGCAGGGACCTACACTGTAACTGTTACCGGCACCGGTGGCGGAGGTGGCGGAGGTCAGCCGTGTGTGGATGAATTAACGGTTGTTGTGGGTGACAATGTTGATTTTGTAATTACTGGTTCTAGCACTTCCGATTATTGTGGTCAGGGAACAGGAAGCATAGATCAAACCATCGTTTCCGGTTCGGGACTGTCCTTCCTTTGGTCGAATGGTGCTTCGACGGAAGATGTTTCGGGATTAACCTTCGGCAGTTACACATGTAACGTTAGTTTCGCTGGCGGATGTACACAAGAATACGTGTATGAGGTAGGAAATCAGTCCAACGGCGCTCAGGTTTCGGGAGTGATTACAAACGAAAATTGCCAAAACAGTTCAGGAGCAATTGATATTACAGTAAATGGAGGATCAGGGGCATTTACGTATTCATGGTCAAACTCATCTGCGAATGAAGACTTAAGTGGACTTAATCAAGGGACCTATACAGTTACGATCACGGACGGCACAGATGCTTGTGTTTTTGCTCAGGACTTTGTGGTTGATAATGTGAATACACTTACTTCTGCGAATGGAGTGGTTACCTACGCTACTTGCGCTACTTGTCTAGACGGAGCAATTAACGTAACCATTACGGGCACCTCTTCAGCCTATACATATCAGTGGAGTAATGGCGCCACAACACAAGATATCAGTGGACTTAATCCGGGATCGTACTCAGTAACGATTACCTCAGCTGAAGGGTGCGAAATCATCTTAAACTTTACCATTTTGAGTTCAGCCTCAATTGGTGAGATCGCTTCAAGTTCATTGGAAATGAATGTACAGCCGAACCCTGCGACCAATGAGTTTACGATTCTTCTGACTCTACCTGATGGATCAATTGCTGACCTTGAACTCACGGATGCAGTTGGAAAAATCATCCTAAGTCGAACAGTTTCTGCAAGTACTGAATTGCTTTTTGACTCGAGAGGACTTGCAGAAGGCATATACATGTTACGATGTGCAGATGGAAAAACGGTGAAGACAGAACGAATTCTTATTTCAAAAGGCAAATAACCCTGACTCCAAGTAATAAGTTTTATTAACCGTTCATCGCTCTTGTCACATTTGTTTTTTACTAATTTTGTACGACTAAAATCAATTTTTCAATAAGATGTCTTATTTGTTTACATCAGAGTCCGTTTCAGAAGGACACCCAGATAAAGTATCAGACCAGATTTCTGATGCCTTGATCGATCATTTCATGGCTTTTGACCCAACATCAAAAGTTGCGTGTGAAACATTAGTTACCACTGGTCAGGTTGTCCTTGCTGGTGAAATTAAAACAAATACGTATCTTGATGCTCAGGCCATTGCACGTGACACCATTCGAAAAATAGGATATACTAAGTCGGAATATATGTTTGATGCAAGCTCATGTGGGATTCTCTCCGCGCTGCACGAACAATCTTCTGACATCAACCAAGGAGTTGAAAGATCTAATCCTGAAGATCAGGGAGCCGGAGATCAAGGAATGATGTTCGGTTATGCAACCCGAGAAACTGAAAATTATATGCCCTTGGCATTGGATCTTGCTCACAAAATCCTTCAGGAGCTCTCACACATTCGTAACAATGAACCTTCTTTGATCGGATATCTTCGACCTGATGCGAAATCACAAGTTACAATTGAATACTCTGATGACAATGTTCCACAGCGCATTGATACGATCGTAGTTTCAACACAGCACGACGACTTTGATGCCGAAGAAGCTATGCTTGCTAAAATCAAAGACGACATCATTAATATTGTCATTCCGCGTGTTAAGGCGAAATTGAAGCCTGAGCTTCAGCAGTTGTTCACGAACAACATTACGTATCACATTAATCCAACTGGAAAGTTTGTAATCGGAGGACCTCACGGGGACACCGGATTGACGGGAAGAAAAATCATTGTTGACACATATGGAGGAAAAGGAGCACACGGAGGTGGTGCATTTTCTGGAAAAGATCCTTCCAAGGTGGACCGTTCTGCGGCCTATGCGACACGTCACATTGCTGTAAATATGGTTGCAGCAGGATTGTGTGATGAGGTGCTTGTTCAGGTTTCATATGCAATCGGAGTTGCAAAACCATGTGGTCTCTTCATAAATACATATGGTACGTCTAAAGTCAACATGACGGACGGAGAAATTGCGCGCAAGATCGAAGAGATTTTTGACATGCGTCCATATTTCATTGAGCAACGCTTGAAGTTGAGAAATCCAATGTATTCAGAAACTGCTGCTTATGGACACATGGGACGTAAGAACGAAGTCGTTAAGAAAACTTTTTCCGCTCCTGATGGCTCTTTCAAAGTGATGGACGTCGAATTATTTACATGGGAAAAATTAGATTACGTAGACCAGGTCAAACAGGCCTTCGGTATTTAACCCAAGTAGTTTGTTATTATATTTCCAATCCCATCGTTCGGTGGGATTTTTTTGTTTAAAAAGTTCATTTTTTCCAATTTAAATTCTTCTCTAACCGCTCATCATACTTTTATCAAAAAACATTAATTCAATTGTATCTTAGAAAAAAAATTATCTATGAGAATTACTGTCTTGTTTATCGCTTTTATCGGTCTATGTTTTATGAGTTACGCTCAAACTGCAGATGAAATCATTGAAAAATACATTCAAAATCTTGGTGGTGTGGAAAAATTGAATTCAATCACAAGTTTTGAAATGAAAGCCAAAGTAGATTATGGAGGGATGACCATACCTGTAGATATGATCTCATTAAAAGATGGTCGGACGATTACCAAAATTTCATTTCAGGGTCAGGAAATGATTCAGGGAGCATTCGACGGAACGACCTCATGGGGTACAAACTTCATGACTATGAAGCCCGAGAAAAGTGATGCAGAAACCACAGAGAATGTTAAGAGAACCGCTGGAGCTGATTTTATGACTCCGATGCTCGATTACAAGAATAAAGGGTATACGATTGAAATGCTTCCGAACGAAACGATAGAAGGAGTGGAATGTTTTAAAATGAAGGTGACTAAAAAACCACAGCTTGTTGAGGGAGTAGATGTTCCAAATGTTGAGTTTTACTATTTCGACAAGGAAAACTATGTTCCCATCGTTGTAGAAGCTGAAATTCCATCCGGACAAATGAAAGGACAAATATCACAAACAGTTTTTTCAGATTATCAAGAAGTTAAAGGGATATACTTTCCGTTTTCAATGACAAATAAACTCAAGAATGGGGAAGGACAAACAATTGTTTTCGAATCTATTGAGCTAAACAAAACTTACGAAGATTCCCTATTTAAATTTCCCGGAGAATAATTCAAAATTTATAACCTGATTGAAATGAAAAACATCCTTTCGTTCCTAAGTATCTCATGCTTCATTTTTGCTAATTTTTCACAGGAGCAGCTTGCTCTTCAAGGAAAGGAACTATTTGGCGACTTGAAAGCCCGACAGATTGGTCCTGCACTGATGAGTGGTCGGGTAAGTGATATCGAGGGTCATCCTTCAAATTCTCGTGTAATATACATTGGTACAGCAGGTGGAGGAGTTTGGAAATCTCAAGATGGAGGAGTACAATTCTATTCAGTTTTTGATGACCAGCCGCAATCGATTGGTGCCTTAGCCGTGGACCCCTCTGATCCGGACAATACTGTATGGGTAGGAACAGGAGAAGTTTGGACAAGAAACAGCGTTTCTGTAGGAAATGGAATCTACAGAACATCTGACGGAGGAAAGAATTGGGTACACCTCGGTCTTGAAAAAACAGAACGCATCGCATCAGTGGAGGTTCATCCAAAAGACAAAAACACTGTTTACGTAGCAGCCTTGGGAGCTCTTTGGGGTGACAGTGAAGATCGTGGCGTTTATAAGACAACCGATGGAGGGAAAACCTGGAACAAGATTTTATTCATCAACGCGAGCACCGGTTGTTCTGATCTAGTTATGGATCCGAATGATCCAAATATTCTTTACGCATCTTTTTGGGAGTTTAGGCGTACCGCATGGTCCTTTAATTCCGGTGGTTTAAACAGTTCATTGTACAAAAGCACGGACGGTGGGAAAACCTGGAATAAGATCCACAATGGTTTTCCTCAAGGTAAATTGGGCCGTATTGCTGTAACTGTGGCACCCTCTGATTCAAAGATTCTTTATGCGGTTGTGGAAGCCGAAAAAGCCGAGCAGAGAGGATTATATCGCTCAGATGACGCAGGAGCAACCTGGAAGCATTTGAATAGTGATTTTGAATTGACCGTTCGTCCATTCTATTTCTCCCGAATCGTTGTTGACCCACGCGATCCGCAGACAGTTGTCAAAGCAGGATTATCCGGTTCGATTAGCCATGACGGTGGAAAGACCTTTAAGGGACTTGGTTTTATGCACTCCGACATCCACGATATTTGGTTTGATGTGAAAGATTCAGACCGTATGCTTGTGGCGACAGACGGAGGTTTGTATCGTTCGTTAAATGGAGGAACCACCATGGAGATTGTGGAAAATCTTCCAATTTGCATGTTTTATCATGTCAGTGTCGATAATCAATCCCCGTACAATATATACGGCGGGTTACAGGACAATGGTTCTTGGTTTGGCCCATCGGCGAGCCCGGGCGGAATTGAAGCGCGTGACTGGGAATCGATCGGAATGGGAGATGGATTCAGAGTCTACCCACATCCAACAAATCCAAAGATAATGTATTCGGAAATGCAGGGTGCAGAGGCAGTTTGGCGTTATGATATAGAGAAGAAACAAACGAAGGTGGTAAAGCCGTTTCCGGTACAAGGCTATCCCAAGCTACGCTTCAACTGGAATGCCGCCATAACCACTAGTAAGCATGCCCCTGACCGGTTGTACATGGGAAGTCAGTTTCTCCACCGATCAGATGATATGGGAAATAATTGGACGAAGATCTCTCCTGATCTGACCACCAATGACCCAATGAAACAAAATCAGGTAGAATCGGGGGGATTGTCTGCAGATAATTCAGGGGCGGAGAACCATTGTACGATTTTTACGATTGCAGAATCGCCGATTGATCAAAATGTGATCTGGATTGGTACGGATGATGGCAATATTCAACTTACAAAAGATGGGGGTAAAACGTGGACCAACCTTACGGCAAACATCAAAGGTGTACCCTCTAAAACATGGTGTTACCACATAGAGGCTAGTTCGTTTGATAAGGGTACAGCCTACGCAGTATTCGATGGACATACAAGAAACGACAAGGCTGTTTATGTTCTGAAAACCACAGATTTTGGAGTGAATTGGACATCGATAGTAAGTGCCAATGTAGATGGATTTGCCCGTAATATCCAGGAAGATCTGAAGAATCCTAACCTACTCTATCTGGGAACAGAATTTGGACTGTATATTACAATTGATGGTGGCAAAAACTGGTCAAAATTCACTAACGGCGTGCCTGCAGCAGCGGTACATTACATTGAGCAACATCCCAAGACGAACGATCTTGTATTGGGCACCCATGGAAGGGGAATTATTATCGTCGATGACATTAGTCCTCTTCGTGAATTGACGCCCGAAGTGCTTACCAAGTCGCTTCATTTCTTTGCCAGTAAACCCATTGAAATGAATGAGTCCAGTACCTTTGGAGGTTCCAGTAGTGAAACTCAATTTGTCGGTGCGAATCCTTCCAGTTCGGCCAAGATAATATATTACCTGTCTAAACGTCACACATTCGGAAAAATGACCTTGGATATCTATGACGAACAGAATACATGGATTACCAATATCGCTCCGGGTAAACAGAAAGGAATCAATATCGTTGAATGGGGGTATACGTCTATGGCGCCGAAAGTGGCCTCAGGAAAAACCATCGACGGTGCCGCTATGTTTTCACCGCGCGTTGCCGCCGGTAAATACAAGGTAGTCATCACCAAGGGATCAGAAAAATTTGAAACCTGGATCGAACTGAAATACCCTGAAAAAACCGTTTTTACTTTGGAAGAGCGCAAGTTGCAGCAGGAAACGACCAAGACCTTATACTCCATGACAGAGGAATTAGCCTACATGGTGTATGAGATCGATGAGTTAATCGCACACAGCGACAGAGTGATGAAGGAAAATGCTTCTTTGAAAAAACAAGCGACTAAACTCAATATGGATCTCAATAAATTGAAGGATATTCTGGTGATTACGAAGGGCGACAATTATGTTGGAGCTGGAGAAAAGCAATTGAGAGAAAAGATAGGAGATCTTTATAGCACTATAGGTTCATATTATGGCGCTCCGTCACAATCTCAATTGGAAACCCTGAAAATGCTTCAATCCAAATTGAATGATGGAAAAGCAACCATGAAATCAATCAAGGAACAGCAAGTAGTGAAATATAAAACAGCCACCGAAAAGGCCGGAATTAAATTCATAGAACTGAAACCATTCGATGAGTTTGTGAGAAAGAATTGACATACCAAGTCATTTAAATACTAATTCCAATCACACATATATCGTCGACTTGAGATTGGCGGCCTTTCCAGTTTTGATATGAAAAAATCAATTCCTTCTTCTGTTTGGCCATTGGCATTTCACTTATGGAAGTAAGAAGATTTCTGAAGCGGTTCCGATTAAATTTCTTAACGTTCTCCCCCCCGAACTGGTCCGTGTAACCATCGGAGAACAAGTAAAACTGATCACCTTCATTTAAATCGAATGCTTCTGTCACAAACTCCTTCGGGCCATCTGCGGTATACCCGATACTGTGAGTGCCTTTTTTGAATTCAATGAGTTGACCATCTCTAACCAAGACCAATGGCCTGCCTGCTGCACAGAAGGATCCCTTCATCTGTTTGAGATTGAATTTACAGAAGATGATGTCCATTCCATCTCGGGTCATTCCCTCCGTTAAATGTTCGTTGAACAGACTGACCAACTCATTATCCAGCATTTGAATGATCAAAGCCGGATCAGAGACTCCTTCCAAACGGATGATTTGCCTGAGCAATGTGTTCCCAGCGATATTCACCAAAGCTCCAGGTACACCATGGCCTGTACAATCACCTACAGCGAAATAGACCTCATCTTGGTGCTGAAAGATCCAGTAAAAATCGCCGCTTACGATGTCTTTTGGTTGGAAAAGGATAAATGCATCTTTAAAAACAGTTTGAAAAATACGCTCATTAGGTAGGATGGAGCGCTGAAGACTACCCGCATAGCGAATACTTTCCTCCATTTCATGAGCGCGTTCTTCAAGGTAACTCAAACGCTCTAGCAGATCGGTACCAAGAGCCGAACTAGATTTAACATCATCTACAGATAAGGTTAATGTTTCCACGGTTAAAAGAAAATTGAAATAAAAATGGATTGTTTTGCTGTTTTACAGAGTTCAGCTACTCATTATTTTTGCTTAGCGGCAAATGGAATTTACCGGCCAGCACATGCAAAGCTGCATGGGGCAACACATGGAAAAAGAAAATGAATGGGTCGTTTTCACAGCAGCAAAAGTACTCAAGATTTTCTATTTTACAGAAATCAACATAAAAATTGCCCGAAGAAAAACAGAAAATCTATCTCAAATCCGTCATAAACTGATGACCTTCATAACCTTAGTTTCTGATTCTTTTTTCAAGTGTAAATAGAATATTCCTTTGGAAGCCACACGGATTATCGTTTTGTCAGAAAGATCCAGGCGGTCATAGGGCACTAAATTTCCATACAAATCATAGAGTTCAAAAGTCGCACTGGGAGTATCCAACACAAAAGTTCCAGTAAGAGTTGGATTGGGATAAAATGATCCTTCACTCAATTCATCTTCATTGAGCCCAAGAGCACTTATAGTTCCCCTTCGATAGACCACACTCCCTGTTGGAGAATCTTGGTATAAGACATGGATCTGCCCGTCGGCGTAAAGGATATCCGGGTTGGTTTGAGCACCAGTGGTTAAAACATTTACCATGTTCTTTGAATTCAACAGTTCATTTACATTACCTGTTGTTGTAAAGGAGGCAAAAATCTCATAGTTGGACGTTTCACTTTCTTGCCAGACCATCACGATGGTGTCATTTTGACCATCAATACGCGGATAGTTCTGAACCCCATTGGCATTGGTTGGCGGAGACATCATTGTACTTGAACTATAGTTTAACGTTGGATTGGTAGCAGTTTCACTCACATAAACCCGATAACTTCCGGAGGCACGGCTTGCATACACCGAAAGCAGATTTCCGTTGTTAAAAATTCCGTCTGGTCCTGTAGAGGGACAGGAAGTTATGTTCCAATTCAACTGATCAACATTTTCGAAGCTTGAATAACTCACTCCGTCATCATCCGAATATACCGCAAAGATATCTCTGATGTTGGATTCATTGTTTCGGAATAAAAGAGCATGTTGATTTCCCTGTATGACATATTCCGCCGGACAGCAGTCACAGGCCTCTTCGGGAATTGTGTTGGCAATGTTCATTTCGTTCTGAAAAGTCATTCCCTGATCCGAAGAATGGGAAACTACGTAACGTGGCAGCGACCAAACCGGATCATGGGCCATGTAGATAACCGAAGGATTCCCATTCTCGTCCATAGCTAAAGAAGGAAGCCAAACCACTCCTCCATTGTTATGACTATCAGCCCGAATTGTATCCGACCATGTGATGCCACCATCTGTCGACCTTACGGTAAGTATATGTCCCCCTTCCAATGGCATGGCCTTAAAAACAACCACCACTGTGTCCCCTTTCGCGTCGATGTCCGGACCAGTCCAGGAACTTAAATAGGATTCAACATTAAGTGGCAGAATACCAACTGGTATATCAAAAGCACTCCCATTCCATCTTGCAGTAAACAATTCGCTTGTGGACCCTTTGCCCCAGATTACTACAGGATTATTACCAGCCGTCAGGGCAATTCTTGGTCGAGTGTTGCCATAGCTTGATCCATTTGCAACAATGATCTCAGGTTCCCAATAGATGGCAGGTTGAGCATCTAAATTCCAAGTTTGAGAAATAATAACAATCAAAAATAAGCGAGGAATCATAGAATGACTTGACTAATTAGAAATCACAATGAGGATATGGTACGAGTATTCTGTCCGTTCCATCAAATTGCGGTGATTGGATGGAGATTACCTTTAACGGTTTCCTGGAAATGACGCGAGTTACAGCATGCCTTGTGCCCTTTGGAATATTCAGATAATCGCCTTTTTTTACCTTTTGTTTAACTCCATTGATCATCATTTCTGCCTTTCCCTCTAGCACATATATATTTTCCGTATGCGCCTCATGATAATGCTCGAGAACAGTCTTTTTTATCCAGATCACATAGGATGTTTGAAGACTGTCATCAGCAATCTTTTTGGAGTAAAGGTTGGACATTATTTCCGGAGCTTTTAAAGTATCTAACTCCAGAAAACTTTGCGACAGTACCTGGTTGCCCATCAACACCAAACATAAAACAAGTATGGGTTTCAAAAGGATTGGCCCCTTCAGCAAAAAATTAAACTGTAACATTCCTGTAACTCTCGACATTGGGACAAGAGCAAACTAGATTTCGGTCTCCAAATGCATTGTCCACGCGGCGAACAGAAACCCAGTACTTGAACTCCTTTAGGTAATCTGCCGGGTAAGCCGCTTCTTGCGGGGAATAAGGATAATTCCAATTCCTGTTGATGATGCAATCTGCCGTGTGAGGGGCATTTTTTAAAAGGTTATTTTCCTTATCTGCATGGCCATTTTCAATTTCAGCGATTTCCTTTCGTATGGTTTTCATTGCTGTGATAAAACGATCCAATTCCTCTTTGTCTTCTGATTCCGTGGGCTCAATCATTAATGTTCCGGCAACAGGAAATGATACTGTTGGAGCGTGGAACCCATAATCTATCAAACGTTTGGCAATATCTGCCACTTCAACGTCAGAGGTCTTTTTAATTTCCCTACAATCCAGGATCAATTCATGGGCAACAGTTCCATTCTTTCCGGTGTAAAGGATAGGGTAATGTCCCTTCAATTCAGCGGCGATATAGTTGGCATTAAGAATAGCTATTTCCGTTGATTCACGCAATCCTTTTGCGCCAAGCATCTTAATATATCCATAAGAGATCAAAAGGATCAAAGCACTGCCATACGGTGCCGCGGAGATGGCATGAATAGCCTTGTCTCCTCCTGCTTTCATAACCGGACTTCCCGGAATGAATGGTGCAAGGTGAGCAGCAACACCAATAGGACCCATTCCAGGGCCACCACCCCCGTGAGGGATAGCGAATGTTTTATGTAAATTCAAATGACAAACATCTGCACCAATATTTCCTGGATTGGTCAACCCTACCTGTGCATTCATGTTGGCACCATCCATATACACCTGGCCTCCCTGTTCATGAATGATTGAGGTAATCTCTTTGATTCCCTCTTCGTACACCCCATGTGTTGAAGGATACGTTACCATAAGTCCGGAAAGCGTATTGCCAAGTTCAGCAGCTACTTTTCTTAATTCTTCGATATCAATATTTCCGTTTTCGTCGCAACCGGTGACCACCACCTCCATGCCTGCCATCACAGCAGATGCTGGATTGGTTCCATGAGCTGAAGAAGGAATAATCATTTTTGTCCGCTGGAAATCGCCATTCGCTTCGTGATACGCCTTAATGACCATCAATCCTGCATATTCTCCCTGAGCACCAGAATTCGGCTGCAAAGACATTGCGGCAAAGCCCGTGCATTCACACAAGTCTTTCTCAAGCTGACGGAACATTTCGTGGTATCCCTCGGCCTGTTCCACCGGAGCAAACGGATGCATGTTGGCAAATTGCGGATTGGTAATCGGAATTAGTTCTGATGCTGCGTTTAGTTTCATGGTGCACGAACCCAGCGGTATCATACTGTGAACCAACGAGAGATCTTTGTTCTCCAAACGCTTCAAATAGCGCATCATTTTAGACTCCGAATGGTACGAGTTGAATGTTGGGTGGGTAAACACCTCATCGGTTCGCAGCCATTCCTTCGCAAGCATCGTCTCCTTTGTTAAAGAGACTTCCGCTGCAGTTTTTTCCGATAACTTAGTAAAGATGTTCAAAATTGTCTGTACATCTTCTGGCGTATGTGGCTCTCCAAAACTAATGGTTAATTCATTTTCATTCAAGTAATTAAAGTTCATTTGGTATTGCTCTGCAAGCGTTTTCACAGCCTGAGTTGCTACCCCTTTAACCCAAATGGTATCAAAAAAGTTGTTATCGCCAATTTCTATTCCTAGTGCCACAAGCCCTTTAGCAGTCGTAGTTGCCAACGCATGACAATGCAGCGCAATGTTTCTCATTCCCGCAGGACCGTGATATACCGCATACATACTGGCCATAACAGCAAGTAGTGCCTGTGCAGTACAAATGTTGGAAGTTGCTTTATCGCGTTTGATATGTTGTTCACGAGTCTGAAGCGCCATTCTCAACGCAGTGTTGCCATCTGCATCGACAGAAACACCAATGATTCTTCCCGGGATGTTTCGTTTATACTCGTCTCGGACGGCAAAAAAAGCAGCATGCGGTCCTCCATAACCCATCGGTACTCCGAAACGCTGGGATGAACCCAGAACACAATCCGCCCCCAAAGAACCCGGAGATGTCAACACAACCAAAGATAAAATATCCGCAGCGATCGCTACTTGAACCCCTTTAGATTTAGCCTTCTGGATGAAGGTGGAAATATCGCTCACTCTCCCTTTATTGTCCGGATATTGAGTGAGCGCTCCAAAAAATGCAGCATCGAATGCAAACGTAGCGGGATCACCAACAGTCAAATCGATGCCCAGGTTTTTCGCACGGCCTGTAACTACATCAATGGTTTGCGGGAAGCAATCTTGGGAAATGAAAAATTTATTTTTTCCTTCTTTAACATCACTTCTAGAACGGGAATTCCAGAACATAATCATCGCCTCAGCGGCGGCAGTACCTTCATCAAGCAATGAGGCATTAGCGATCTCCATTCCTGTTAATTCCATCACCATGGTTTGGAAATTCAACAACGCCTCTAAACGACCTTGAGAAATTTCAGCCTGATAGGGTGTGTAAGCAGTATACCATCCCGGATTCTCAAGTACATTTCTCAAAATCACTGAGGGGACAATGGTTTCATTATAACCCATTCCGATGAAGGACTTGTAAACCTTGTTCTTCTTTCCGAGCTCAAGTACATGTTGAAGGTATTCTTGTTCAGAAAGTCCTTCGCTGATGTTAAGTTCTCCACCTAAACGTATGTGGGGAGGAATCGTTTTATCGATCAATTCCGTCACAGAAGAAACGCCGATTTTATCCAGCATTGCTTTCTTTTCGTTTACATTCGGGCCAATGTGTCTTGAGGAAAAAGTGCTCATTTTTCGTTGTTTGATTTTACGTGACAAATATACTATGAAGCAAAAGAAATATCGGAAATTGGAGATATTTTGATATCAACAATTGCTTAAACTCAAAAGTTCTAAAAATTTACAGAAAGGCAGATTTTGGGCACAATATTTTTCTTCCAGTTAGAATTCGTGTAAGCGCCATATCTGTAAAATCCACCGAGACCAAAGGAGGTAAAGCCGTTCACGAATAAACCGTTTAGGAATATTCCTGCCTCTGTATAACCTTTATCCATGCCGTTGATGGCAAAGGCGTGATTTATACTTCCGTTATTTGTGCCGTAACCGATAGCATGGTGCAAACCGAGCTGCGGCTCGTTCCATTTCGCTTTAGTTTTGAATGCATTGAAATTCATACGTACAAAAAGTGCTGCCTGACGTTGATTGTAAAAACTTGACGGAGCCATTGTTTCAAATGAATTTCCAACGGAGAGATTCCAGTTCAATCCTGTGGCCTGCGGAGTTTGAAGCAAAAACAAAGGAACTCGTCCGTTCGTAATGCCTCCGGATAACATCCAGGAAATTTTACCGAGACCACGGATCTGAATATCTTGCTGGACCTCGGCATTCAGGCGGCTGTAATTGAATTGTGCACTGTAAAACCCTTTCCATCCCTTGGAAACTTTGACTACGATCCGTGGCCATTTAGTTCCTTTCGAAATACGCTGAGTGCCGAGCTGCAGCACTTTTTCTGCGATGTTCCAAGAAAATTCAGCTCCCGTTTCTGCAAGGTCACAGCTTGAAATGAAGGTGGCGGGGGTTAGATCGCCCGATTTATTGTATTCATATCCTTCCGTGAAGGAGATCCTCTGAAAATTTCCAAAAAATGAAAATTTCATATTGGAACGCACATTAAACGAAAATGCGGCCTCGGCAAGTCTCTGTCGGTCCATATTTCGGATAAACAAATGCCTGTAGTACGAGGTAGAATTTAAAGAAAATCCATCTTTTTGAAAGCTGTATCCTCCACGTTCAGCAACATCCTGTTGGTATCGGAGGTCGAGCTTAACACCATACTTCTTGGCAATCCAAATCCTTGTATATCCGCCATATTTCGACTCCTTGTCGCGGGTTGACCAGGCATAATAGCCACCTATCGTCGCAAATTTCATGGCCTTTTTGGATGTTTCAAGTCCTGCTCCGAACCGGGCGCCCTGGTACTGGTCATAATCCAGGATTCGGTTCAGATCGAGATTCACATACCCCAAGGGTAGCTTCCCTTCAGTCAGTGCAGTTAATGCCATAACACGTCTCTCAAGATGGTTGACTTTAGAAATACTGTCAATGGATGTGTAGGTATTCTTTTCTTTATCGGTTATGGAGAATACCCTTAGCGTATCCCAGGTATTGTCGCTTTGTTCGCCGGCATCGTCCTTCGTAGTCACGGTAATATTGTTGAAATCTCTCTTTCGAAGTCCCTCGGGATCAAAATCAACATCTTTGATGTAGGTACTTCCTTTTCCAACGATCTCCATTCCTTCCACCGATACGCTCGCGGGAAACCTAATTTCAGTACTTAATTTTTCCGGGAACCATTTTTTGCCATTCGTAAACTTGTATTCCTGAATTATCTGCAGTTTGATACCCGTAGTATCTTCATACGGAGAAGCCGTAACCTTCTCAATGGCAAAACCATTTGTATTAACGTACAAATGACCTGTCATTCCTTCAAAATTCCGACCTTTTCGGGGACGATAAAAAATGGTGAACGTCGTATCAGAGTTGGTTATGGTCGTGTCTTCCAAAATGAACAAATACCTCTTCGTGCCACCAAGCGCAATCGGATTAATGTAGGATTTACCCAGTAACTGAAATTGGTTTTCGTAGTAACTGAAAGATTGAATTTCATTGGCAAAAGTGGAAAATGCAGGATCTGTAAATCCCGAGACTTTGTATGCGGTGATCTCCTCCTTGTCCCGTGAAGGTGGAATAAACGTTCTGGTCGAAGCGCTTTCGAGCATGAAAAGATGTTGCTTGCCAAAGAATTCGCGAATTTTTATTTGCGTGGAATCCCTTGTTGTATCGGAGATATTGGCTAACGTTTCTGAATCTGCGGTAAAAATAAATTTGCTGTAGCTGTTGTATCTGAACGGATCATTTTCGGTTGGACTGTTCTTTTTGCGGTTTTCAATCGCTTTGTTAATGATCCGATGGGCGGGATTATCGCCGGCTACAACTTTGATTTCCATGATCTCAGCAACTAAAGGCGTCATGTGCAAGTTGTTGTTTTGAAGCTGACCAAGATAGATGGTTGTGTCTCTAAATCCGGATGATTTCAATAAGACATGTTCCGTGTTTTCGCGAAGCGAAATGATTCCATCAATATCTGCAAGCTTGGGCTCACCAACATTTGGAATTACTTTCACAAAGGGGATAACCTCCTCATTTTGGTCACGAACAACATACGTTTTTTGGCTAAACGAATACATCGGTAATACCATCAAAAGTATAGGAAAAAGGACGTTTTTCATTGTGCGAAAATACGATGCTGAGCGATTAAAACTTCAACTGATTGAAAATAGCTTAATTTTGACACATGTCAAAATGGAGAGACCTTTGGCAAATTGCACGCACCATTGGACGCGGAAGATTGATCAACCTCATTTTGCTGTGGTCTTCTTTTTACTTGTCCAAAATAAGCAAGCGACCCATTCTTTGGGGCGAGCCTTTTTCACTTTCTATTGAGCCAACGACAGCGTGTAACCTGGGATGTCCGGAATGCCCAAGTGGATTGAAACAATTCACACGTCCGACCGGCAAGCTTGATCTCAACCTACATTCTGAGATTCTTCAACACGTCAAGCGACATGTTTTTTACATCAATTATTATTTTCAAGGCGAGCCCTTTCTTCATCCTCAGTTTTTAGAACTTATAAAAGAGGCAAAGAAAATTGGCGTTTACACAGCAACGTCAACAAATGCTCACTTCATTGACCAACAAAAAGCCAAAGAAATCATTGAATCAGGATTAGATCGACTCATAATTTCCATTGATGGTCTGTCGCAAGAAACGTATGAAAATTACCGAATCCATGGATCTTTAAATAAAGTTCTTGAAGCTTCTAAACACCTTATTGCGGCAAAAAAAGCATCCTCATCCAAAACGCCTCATCTCATTTTCCAGTTTCTGGTTGTTCGTCAAAATGAACATGAAGTTCCGGCCGTTCTTGCCTTGGGAAAGGAATTGGGCATCGATGAAGTACGTATGAAAACAGCACAGTTTTACTCCTATGAAAACGGGAACGAGTTAATGCCGAAGAACACGGAATATTCGCGCTACAAACTTCAAAAAAACGGCAAATACAAGCTTAAATACAGCACCAAAAATGAATGCTGGCGAATGTGGTCATCCAGTGTGATAACATGGGACGGACGTGTGGTTCCCTGTTGTTTTGACAAAGATGCCACGCATCAGCTTGGACAGTTGGGAGAAACAGATTTTGCTGCTATCTGGCGAAGTAATGCATATCAATCTTTCAGGCGAAATATCCTAACCGGAAGAAATTCGATTGATATTTGTAAAAATTGTTCTGAAGGAGCAAAAGTGTGGGTCTAAAAATAAACTATGAGAAGACGAAATAACAGTAGAATCGTTTGGGTCATTTTCATCGTGCTGTGTATTGTTGCCTTTTTTCTTTGGAAACAAAGAGATAAACAGGAAGCCGCAAAAAAGAAAGATACGTTCGAAATTCCTGTAGATCCGGCTTTGCAGCGCAAAGAGACTAAAACTACTGAAAAACAAAGGGATTCGGTTATGGTACAGGGCAATCTGCCTTTGGAGTGGCCATCCTGCAATCCCTCAGGAGTGATTCGACACCGGGGATACGATTTATGGTACGACGATAACGCCGAGCAAGCATTATGGGTGGCATATCAGTTGACCGAAAAAGAAACTATAAAGCTATTTGGCAGAACTGACCGGTTTATTGAAGATCCGTATGTCAAAACGCGCAGTGCCGGAGACAGAGATTACAAGGGATCTGGTTACGACCGGGGACACCTGGCTCCTGCTGCAGATATGGGGTGGTCTCAACAGACCATGGAAGAATCCTTTTATTACAGTAATATGAGTCCTCAGCTTCCTGCATTCAATCGTGGAATATGGAAACGTTTGGAAGAACAAGTGCGCAGCTGGGCGGTAAGCCTTGACACCATCTACGTGGTTACGGGTCCTGTTCTCAAAGGTAAGATGACGTATATCGGACCGGAGAAGGTCGCCGTTCCAAACTATTACTATAAGGCGATTCTGAAATTGGATGGAAAGGATTCAAAAGCAATCGGTTTTATCATGGAAAACAAATCAGGCACAGGCAGTCTTGACAAGTATACCGTTTCTATCGACAGTCTAGAGAAATTTACCGGTCTCGATTTCTTTGTTTCGCTGAATAATCCGCTTGAAGCTAAAATTGAGAGTAAATTATGTGCTGCGTGCTGGGACTGGGAGAAGAATCAAAGTTCTTCGAGAAGCTCTTCAGGACAAAAATACACCGGTGGAGGCGAAAGCGTTCAATGTTCGGGAACTACCAAAGCAGGCAACAGATGTAAACGAATGACAAGAGATTCCAGCGGTAAATGCTATCAGCACCAATAAAAAAAGTGCCTTTCAGCACTTCATTATCTCTTTTAAGAAGAAACTAATATTATTCTTCCTCTTTTGTTTCAAAAATTCGTTTTGGGCGCAAACGCTCAAAAATATCGATTGTAATCCAGAAAGGGACAATAAACCCGAGTAAAAACAAAAGCATCCAGAATGCCATCCCGGCAATCAACAAGAAAAGTACAATACCAAAAACGCTCATTGTTTCTTAAAATTTGAATTCGATACTCAAAATTAGAAAAAATATTTTAGTGTGTATACCTCAAAACACTCAATTTTAGTTTTTACAGGTAAAGAAATCATTAAGGTTGTCCGAGTCTTGCTTGACATGGGAGATAAATCACTAAATTTGACACGATTGTCCGAAGCTTGGGAAAGACGAAAAAACATGTATTGACCTTTGAACAGACCTACGATTTTCAGATGATCGGGATCTGTTCACACCACAACGATTACCGGGTGGCATGGGCACTCAATGAGGGGTTGGGGATTTTTCTTTCCAAAGCGGAAGAAGAATATGTAATGGTCAACAAGAAAGGGGTAAAACTATCTCAACATTCTCTATACGAATACCGTGATACTGAAAACCTCATCGAATACTACCTCATAAAGAACAAGAGCTTGGGAAAACATCTGATTCCGGAAAAACCGGTGATCGATTATTTTCTCTTTCTTGTCGAGAATTACTTGTTTGAACCGGAGGAATTGATTGATAAGTTACGAACCATTCCAAGTGTTCTTGGTAGTTTTGTGTTTGACCCAGAAGAGTTCGAATCTACAGAGCTTATGGTTTTCAATTAGACAGTATGAAAAAAACTAAAATAGTAGCTACTCTTGGACCGGCATCCAGCGACAAAGAAATTCTTCGAAAGATGTTTGAGGCCGGATTGAATGTTTGCCGGCTGAATTTCAGTCATGGATCTTATGAAGATCACGCAGCAGTTGTGAAACAAATACGAGAGTTGAACGAAGAGACAGGATTCAACGTAGCGATTCTTGCAGATCTGCAAGGGCCAAAGATTCGCACACATGAAATGGAAAACAATGGTGTTGAACTTCTAAATGGCTCTGAAGTAGAGATTGTTACAGAGAAAGTACTAGGTACCTCAACAAAGTTTTCTATCAATTATCCCGATCTTCCTGCTGACGTAAATCCGGGTGAACGCATCCTACTCGACGATGGAAAACTTGCGCTTGAAGTTCTTTCGACGGACGGCAAGTCCAGTATCAAAGTAAAGGTGGTACACGGGGGTATCTTATCATCCAAGAAAGGAGTCAACTTCCCGAACACTAAAATTTCAATGCCTTGTTTGACCCCGAAAGATCATCTGGACCTTCAGTTTGCAATGGAGCAAGATGTTGATTGGATCGGATTGTCTTTTGTTCGTTCGGCAAGAGACATCATCGAGCTGAAGCACATTATTTCCAACGAAAAGAAGAAGGCAAAAGTGATTGCAAAAATCGAAAAGCCCGAAGCGATTGAGGATATAGATGAAATCATAAAAGAAGCGGACGGGTTGATGGTAGCCAGAGGAGATCTAGGAGTCGAAATCCCTTATCAAAATGTGCCTGTAATTCAGAAAATGCTGATCAAAAAAAGCGTGCGAAATGCGAAACCCATAATCGTTGCGACTCAAATGATGGAGAGTATGATCACCAACATCTCCCCTACTAGAGCCGAAGTGAATGACGTGGCGAATGCCGTTTTGGATGGGGCAGATGCAGTAATGCTATCAGGGGAAACCTCTGTGGGTAAACATCCGGTGGAGGTTATTCAGACTATGGCCAAGATCGTGGAGGAAATGGAAAAATTTGAAGGGATTTACAACAAAGAAGAAATTCCTCAAAAGGATCACACCCGTTTTATCACTGACAGCATCTGTTTCAATGCTTGCAGGCTTTCTCAACGTGTCGAGGCGAGTGCCATACTAACGATGTCATTTTCAGGATATACCGCTTACAAAGTCGCTTCGCAAAGACCGAAAGCACCCATTTTCGTCTTCACGAGCAATAAGAATATTCTTACTCAATTAAATCTTGTGTGGGGTGTCCACGCTTTTTATTACGACAAACATATCAGCACAGACCATACAATTGCAGATATTAAATATTTACTGAAACGAGAAGGACTCTTAAAAGAAGGTGACCTCGTAATCAATATCGCCTCGATTCCATTAGAAGACAGAGGAAGCTCAAACATGCTCAAATTGAGTTATGTGGAATAGATGCCTGAATCTGTTTTATCAGATTTTTCAAAATCGTTATCTTTAACAATCGATTGATTACCCAAAAAAGAAATTTAGCAGAATGAATAAGTTACACGTTACTCTTGCAGCCTTTTGTTTCACAGTCATAAATCTTGTAGTTGGCCAACAGCCGCAAGAATTATGGAAGCATCGTTTCAATGGAAGCGGTGATTTTTCGCAACAGTATTCCAAAGTAGTAGCAGCCAGAAATGGTGGATATTTTCTTGGAGGTACCAGTGTTTGCGGTGGAAACCAGAAGGACATGTTGTTGGTGCGCATAAATGAGGCAGGAGATACTTTGTGGAGAAAATTCTATAATGGTTCTGCAGGAAAAGATGATGCAATCACCGGGATGGTCTCAGATTCGTTGGACAATGTTATATTCTGCGGGTACAAAACAGAAAAAAACAATGGAAAAGATCTGTTCGTCGTAAAAGTGGCTTCAGATGGAAAACTAATCTGGTCCTATGCTTACAACAATGACAATGCTTCAGGTGATGATATTCCTGTAAGCCTGACAGTGGATGGAGCAGGAAATGTTTTTGTGACCGGTTCTACCGACAACGAACCCGGGCCGAAGACCAACATGAACATTGTTACTCAAAAGATTGACAAAAATGGTGTGCTTGTTTGGTCTAAGATCTACGACGGTTCCGGAGAATTTGATGATCTCGCTGTTGCCCTTGCTTTGAATGCTAAAGGTGAATTGTTTATTTGCGGAAATACCGACAATGGTTCGGATTTGGATATAGTAACACTGAAATACCGATCAAATGGCTCTTTGGAATGGATGAAGGCGCACAACAAAGGTAAAAACGATGTGGCCTCTGCAATCACGGTAGACAAAGGTTTTGTTTATGTTGCAGGAACAAGTGACAATGGCCGGGAAAATGATTTTGCTGTTTTGAAATATTCTTTTTCAGGTGCAGAAAATTGGGCAAATGGCGTTTATTTCAATGGTCCAGCGCTCGGAAATGACGCTGCTATTGGAATCATTACCGATCTTTCAGGAAATGTATATGTGGCAGGTATGTCCGATCAAGATGTCACGGCAAATGAAAATATGGATTTTTGTCTCATCAAGCTCAATATCAACGGAACTCAGCAATGGGTAAAAACTTGGGGAAATACCAAGGAACAAAGAGATACACCCTCGGCTTTATTTTTCGGGGCTGAGAAGGAAATCGTAGTTGCTGGAACAGCGCTCATTTCCGGAAATAAGGATTATCCGAGCGGTGATTTTCATGCAATGGCATACGCGGCTTCTGGAAACCTTCTGTGGGAACAAACGCATGAGGCTGAAGCAGGATACATGGTGTGCACAGATGCTACTTCGGATGCCTCCGGAAATATTATTTTAGTTGGAAAGGTCAGAGAAAAAGGAGGATATGATATGTGCAGTTTGGTAACTTTTTCCGGTGACGGAAAATTCAAATCTCACAAGTCGATTGAAAATCCGGGTGAGAATACCGATCGAGCACATAAAATGATCATGGATCAAACTGGAAACACCTATTTGTGTGGCTACACATTTGCGATGGATGGTCAACGAGATATGTTTGTAGAAAGATTAAGCCCTGAAGGGTACACCAATTGGAAGTATATCTATCAGAGCGAAACGGGAGAAAATGATGAAGCCACAGATTTGTGTATTGATGCCAATGGAAATGTATATGTTACAGGATATTCTACCGGTAAAAAGAAAGATTACGATGTTCAGACACTGAAGATAAGTCCGGATGGAATGCTTGAGTGGGCAGTGAATTATGATTATCTTACGGCTAAGGGAGATGACAAAGGTACGGCGGTTGTATTGGATGCCGAGGGGAATGTATATGTCGTCGGTGTCTCAGATGGTGACCCGGGATCGCGCAACGATCAAGACATCATCGTGATTAAATACAATCCAAAAGGAGTATTGGTTTGGAACCGTCGTTATACGGGCAAAGCTGCAGGTGATGATTATGCCGTGGGAGCAAAAGCACTTTCCGGAAATCGAATTGTGGTGGCTGGAAACACCTTTAATGGTATCGATGAAGATGTGGTTATAATGCTATTCAATGATGCAGGACTCATTCAATGGGAAAACACACACAACAGCAACATTGGGAATGATCATTGCGAAGGAATGACTCTAGATAATGGTGAAAAAATCACTCTTGTTGGGACATCATTCAATGGCAAAGACAACGACATGCTGACGCTACAGTATACGCCTGATGGGATCCTAAATTGGGTGAATCAATATGATGCTGGGAAAGATGAGTCAGGAGTGGCTGTTGCTGCTGATGCTTCGCGAAATATTTATGCAACCGGTAATTCTTTGAATGGGTCAAACTCCGATGTGATCGTTTTGAAATTAAGTGATAACGGAGTAAAAAACTGGGTAGACACTTATAATGGCGAGGATGATCTAAATGATGGCGCTGCAGATATTGCCGTCGATAATGGTGACTTCATCCTCGTTACAGGATATTCAGAGAAGACAAAAGCGAATCCGCAGGCTGATTTACTCATTCGTAAATACCATCCTAATTTCGGGGTTCCAGTATGGAATAAATTAATTGATGGAGGATTTCAACTTAAAGATTATGCTGAGTGTATCCTGATCGACAAAAACAGTAATATTCTTGTGGCTGGGTCTGGATTTTCAAAGGAGGGTCAGGAAGATATTGTAGTTTTCAAATACGATTCCCCGCTGAATTTGCATGAGATCACCTATCCTGGGACAGGTATCAATCTGTTTCCGAATCCATTCACAGACGAGATAACCATTGACCTTTTCAATGATAAAGGAATTATGAGCTTCATAGATATCTATTCACTAAATGGAAAAAAAGTGAAATCATTTAAAACAACGAAATCAGAAATGATCATTGATAAAAAGACTATTAAACCAGGTGTATACCTCTATAATGTGACTCAAAACTCTGAGGTTGTTCAGACAGGTAAGATTATCCTAAAGTAATTAACGAAGTAAGTTCACGTGACCGGTTAATATCTGCCAGTAATCGGGCTTATCGCAAGACACGTATTTAAGAATGTAGGCATACGTTCCCTCCTGCATTAATCTTCCGTTGTAACTTCCATCCCAACCGAAATTTGGATCATCTGTTAGATAGATCAATTCGCCCCATTTGTTGTAGATCGATAACTCCCAACCGAGAACCTCTAAGCCAAAAAGACCATTAAAATCATCGTTAAACTCGTTTCCATCCGGTGTAAATGTATTGGGCACATAGATGGAAAAAGGCTCAATAATTAATTTTTGGAAGCTCGTATCCGTGCAGCCAAATTCATTGATCGCCACTTGCATTGGATAGAGTGTTCCAGCAGACTGATACGTGTAAAGTGGATTTTGTTGCTCCGAAAAATAGGTCGAATCATCGAACCAATATATATAAGAAGTTGCTCCTTGCGATTGATCGGTAAACTGAATCGTTGCATTACAAATGTCGGTGACCTTCGGATTAAGATCGAACTGAGATGTCGGTGACGGGTGAACCGTGATCATATCTTGTTGCAAGAGGTAAAGCGTATCCACACAACCTTCCGTTGTAATCACCTCCAAACCAACACTGTAACTGCCCACTTCTGCATAAACATGCACCGGGTCTTCCTCCGTAGAGGCGGACCCATCTCCAAATGTCCAGGTGTAATACATCGGAGAATCTGCCTCACTCAAGTTTTGGAATTGTACCGTTGCCGGCACACATCGAGGACCGGGAATATCCGTGAAACCTATGGTTGGTACACGAAATATAAAAATTTGACTGGAAGCATATTCATAACAATTATCAAACCAAGCGGTAAGTGTAATCGGATGAATCCCCGCCTCATCGAACACAACATTAGAGACATCTAGATCGGAAGAACTAGTAGGGGTAGCGTTCGGACCAAAATTCCAGGCATACTGCGTTGATGCCGGACCGGTCATGGTGCCATCAAACCAGAAGCTGTTGTCTGTAAGACAAAGTGAATCATTGTGTGTAAAGGAAATTGTCAGTAATTCATTTACCGTAATGCTTACACTTGTAGTATCCGAACAGGTGCCATTGGAGCTTCCTATTAAGGTAACATCATACGTTCCACCTTGAGGAAACGTAAAGGTGGGCAATTGCTGTGAACTCGTATCAGCGGATGTGCCCGAAACACCAAAATCCCAGTCATAGACGCTGGTTCCAGTGGAAGAATTTCCGAAAGAAACCGTCAATCCTTCACATTCATACCCTTGTGGTAACACAATTCCGGCAATGGGTTCGGGATAGATATAAATGTTTTCCGTGTAAGTTGCTACACAATCACCATTGTCCGCTTCGATTGTTACAGGAATATTTCCGGAAGCAGAAAATGTCACATCGAAGACATTTTGAGTTGTTGCCGATGGTACAGAAGCATTGGGTCCAAACGTCCACTGGTAAGATTCCGGAGCTGATCCTGAGTACTCGCTGATGAAATCAAAACTATTTCCGACAATACAAATTGAATCAATGGTATTGAAGCCAATAGTAAACTCATTATTAACCGTGACGGTCATATAAGCCGTATCTGTGCAAGGTTCCCCCGGATTTACCACAAGAGTTGCCTCATAGGTGCCAGGAGCCGGATAGGTGTAGGAAGGCGCGTATTGCGAGCTCACATCTGTGGATATGCCAGTTACACCAAAATCCCATTGATAGACGGTCCCTCCATACGAGCTGTTTTCAAAATTAACGGTCAATCCCTGACAATACGATTCGAAGGAGGACAATTGCTCCTGAGAGGGCAAAATAGCCGAAAGCGTAATGTTACAGTTAAGTACCCGGAAAAGAAAATCCCGCACTGTCTGACCGATCAGAACACCATTCCGATATTCTTGAACACGAATTCCGACTACAAACAGTCCCATGAGCTGAGGAGTACATGTCAGCAAGCCCGTTGAAGAGTTGATGGTTGTTGATGACCCGGTACCCAGCGGAGTAGTTGCACTGAAGCCACCAGCCCAGCTAACTGGCGTATATGGAGGGGGAGGAGGAGGATTAGGTGCAGGTGTAACGCCATCCGCTCCGGCGAAAGGAGTGACTAAAGAATATACGAGTACGTCGCCATCTGGATCTGTCGCTGAATGATCAAAGACCAACTGATCATTATTGCACAAAAGTAATGGAGGATAATTTGTAAATCGAGGACTGCTGTTAACAAAACAACCCGTCTCCAATCCAGGAACCGTAGCCGTTAAAGTTAATCCGGTATTATCGGGAGAAATCAGATTAGTAATCGCTGGACCGCGACAACATCGCTGATATGTAATGGTGTATCCTCCGTTGATGGGAGGCAAGTTGATAACCACAGTGTAAATTGCTTTTTCAATGCAAATCCCACCCGGTGCCGTACCACAAGGGTTATTGAACGTTACCGGTAGTAGTTCACTTCCCGGAAATGGAACAGACAGCTCTTGAACAGGTATTGTGCTGCCTTGTGTGTAAACAGCAAGAGGAAGCGGATCATCAAACTCTGCTCCTGTTGAAGCGCAATCTCTGTAGAGAGTGATGTAAAAACGATAGTTGTTGCTTCCAAGATAATCGTAATATATATCTCCGCCAACGATGTGCGATGCCCTTAAAGGGGACAAGACAAGGGAAAAAAGTACGATTAATAAATAAAACCTCATGGCTTCAATGTAGACGTAAAATTACCTTAAATGTTGCGCCTTTTAATGATTTGTGTCTTTAGAATAAGTTTAAATACTCGTCAAATAATCAAAACAATGTTCCCGAGAAAAAAGTTTCCCATCAACTCGCTTTCCTTCGGTTTCAGAAGTTTCAAACAGAGGAGGATCAATTCCAAATTCAATTGCCTTTGCAGTATAATATTCTAGCCGCGATGGATGATTTGGGAAACAAATGTTGAATATCTTACCTGTTGCTTTTGCACTTATCACTCGTTCGATTGCACGAATAACGTCTTCTCTATGAACCAGATTCACACATTGTTGTCCATTGTCTGAAACTTTTCCAGAAAGGTATTTTACCGGATGTCGCTCGCCCCCTATCAATCCTGCCAATCTCAAAATAGTGTAGTTCAACCCTGAATTTTCCACCTCTGTTTCAGCCCTTCTTACAGGATGTTCCTCCAACACAGGACTCTCTTCATCGATACTTCCAAATCCTGCGTACACACCAGTTGAGCTCGTAAAAACAACGCTGGTATTTTGCGAAAATTGTTTGAGAAGAGAATGAATTTGTATTGCATAATCGACACTTTTGGAAGGAGGAAAATTGACAATTAAAACATCGGTATTACGAAATCTGACAGGGACACTTTCAATTTCAAAGCCATCATACAGAAATGCATCTACCCCTTTGTTTTTTAGTTCTCGTAATTTTTCCTCAGACCTTACCGAACCAGCTACCTCATGCCCTTTCCGAAGAAGTTCTACCGCAAGAGGCAATCCTAACCAACCACACCCAATGATTACATATTTCACAGTGCTAAATTACTTAAAAGCCCATTGAGTATGTATCTTTGTGTCATGAACTACTCCAAGGCTTTCATTCGGTTCAATTGGATCGCCCTCGTCTTTATTTACCTTGTGGTAGTGGCAGGAAGTTTTGTTCGAATATCAGGAGCCGGAATGGGTTGTCCTGACTGGCCAAAATGTTTTGGACAATGGGTGCCTCCAACAGAGGCAGGCGAATTGCCCTCTAATTACCGGGAGGTGTATCTCGAAAAACGAACAAAAAAGATCAAGAAATTTTGCAGGATACTGGAATCCATAGGATTGAAAAAGACTTCAAAAGCCATTTTGTCTGACCCTACCCTGCTCAAAGAGGAACCCTTTAATGCTCAAAAGACCTGGATCGAGTATATAAATCGTTTATTTGGTTTTGTAGCCGGGAATTTAATGCTCATCGGATTGTTCTGGATTATTTTAAAATACCGCAAAGAACGTATTCTTCTATTTTCAGCCATCAATTTAATTTTAATGGGAATAGAAGCCTGGTTTGGTTCAATCGTAGTGGCCTCAAATCTTGTTCCTTGGACTATCACCGTGCACATGCTCCTTGCGCTGGTAATTATAGCCATTCAAATCAACATTCTTCATCTGATTAGCCCAACTCAGAACCAACGGATTGAATTAAACGGCACCATGAAATGGTTGGTCGTACTGATTTTAGCCATCACTTTTTATCAGATGTTTCTGGGGACTCAGGTTCGGGAATACATTGATGAGCTTACAAAACAGGGGTATGGTAGGGAATCATGGACAGAACATTTGGGTTGGACCTTTTGGATCCACCGCAGTTTCTCTTGGCTAGTATTGATTCTTTTAACATACGTAGCATGGCGAAATGAGAAGGAGGGCAAGCTTTGGATTATCAGATCGTCATACCTTATACTCGCTCTTGAATTGATAGGCGGAGTTTTACTAGCTTATGCCGACATGCCTGGATTGGTTCAAACATCCCATTTAGTATTTGCCACTGTGCTTTTTGGAATTCTAACGATGCTGGTTTTTCGCATTCGACCTATTCTCTCCACTAAAATTCAACATGAAACTTGAATTTTCCCTATCGATCAGTATATTTGCAGTCCGCTTACATCAATTGTAGCGGCGAGGTCCTATAGCTTCCACCTCCGCTTCACTGCGGCGGACAGGCAACTTCGCTATAGGACAGTGAAATATTGAAATACTGTTGCAGTAATGCAACATGGTCCTATAGCTTCCTCCTCCGCTTCACTGCGTCGGACAGGCAACTTCGCCATAGGACAGTGAAATATTGAAATACTGTTGCAGAAATGCAACATGGTCCTATAGCTTCCTCCTCCGCTTCACTGCGGCGGACAGGCAACTTCGCTATAGGACAGTGAAATATTGAAATACTGTTGCAGAAATGCAACATGGTCCTATAGCTTCCTCCTCCGCTTCACTGCGGCTGACAGGCAACTTCGCTATAGGACAGTGAAATATTGAAATACTGTTGCAGAAATGCAACATGGTCCTATAGCTCAGTTGGTTAGAGCAACAGACTCATAATCTGTGGGTCCCTGGTTCGAGCCCAGGTGGGACCACCCTATGGGAAAGCACACCAAAATCGGTGTGCTTTTCTTTTTTACGCCCTCTGGAACCCTTGATATTGCTAAAGATTAGCTCAACAGCCGGATTCATCTCTACGGTTCGAACTGAATTTTTTTCGTAAACCAACTTATTGGGAAATATCGAACCGATTAATCTCCTCCTAACCTCTACATCTCCCTGTTTATAGATGTTTTCAAGGTTAGAAAGGGTTCGAACCATTTGGTCCAGTTTTTTATCGAGGTCAATTATTTCACTGTGTGATTTGTGATGCTCTACATTCAATCGCTGAAGGGTTTCATCGATCTCATTTTTCATCGTGCGGTACTCTTCCGAAGTGATTTCGCCATCAAGCATTAAGGCTCTCGCATTTTTAGCTCTTTGGTCGAGACGATCAATTTCTCGTTTAATAGCATCTATTTCCGCTCTGTTGGATCGGTTTTGATCTGCATACTTTTTCTTTAAAATTTCAGCAAGCAGATTGAGCGAACCTTCCTCAAACCCAAAAGATTTGAGAAGCTTTTCAAATGCGTGATTGATATCCTCCGCTTTGTGTCGTTCCGGACAACCTTTAAGGCAATGATAATAACTGAAATATCCGTTTCTTCCTTTGGAGGTTGAGGCGGTTAGTGATTTCTGACATTGTGGGCACATTAAAAAACCGCGCAGAGGAAACTCCTCTCTTATGGTTTTGAATTGAGGTGGAACTTTTCTTTTTCGCCCCTCGATAACATCCTGACATGCATAAAATACGCTTTCGTCAATTATACCTTCGTGGATTCCATCAACCCATTGGTCAGGTTCATTCTTGTATGCAGGAACCAATACTTTTCCAATGTAGGCTTTGTTGCGAAGCAAATTCCAAAACCCATTTTTACTGGTTTTCAGACCTAATTTATTGTACTTTTTTCTAAGTTCCTCCGTGTTGTACAATCCCGTCGAGAATTCTTGAAATGCTTTTTTAACAAGTTCTTCTTGAAGCCCACCTTCCGGAACAATAACAGGCTTGTTGAATTGATCTCTGGCGTTTCTGTAACCTAATGGCCGTGATCCCATCCAGCGACCTTCTTTTCTGGCACGGCGCATACCGTGAAATATGTTAAGTGCTCTCCTATCATTGTCAACTTCAGGAGTTGTGAGGTATATCGCCAACAGCACTTTTTGCTCTGGAATTTCAAGATTTAAAGGTTGTTCCATTGCTCTGGCCTCAACACCCAATTTATGCAGTTTGGAAAGTTCTGCGTATGCTTCAGGGGCATTTCTGGAAAAGCGATCCCACTTTAGGAAATAG
>Ga0315906_10000619_pt1 | contig 56383 bp, 20 predicted proteins | sample LakEriMetagenome_4_FD_203526 | JGI IMG/M metagenome (GOLD analysis project Ga0315906, IMG submission 203526) | Freshwater fungal communities from buoy surface, Lake Erie, Ohio, United States - Buoy 2 MA122 | ecosystem: Environmental > Aquatic > Freshwater > Lake > Lake biofilm | place: USA...
GCGCAGCATGTCCACATCGGGGCCCTTCTCGGCCAGCTCGGCCAGTGCCATAGTTGCGTTGGTCATCGTGGTTCTCACTTCAAGGATCAAGGTTGGTATTCGCACCTCAACCCTACCCGAGATCACGATGACCACCCCAGCTGGGGGAGCCGCCGCCGCGCGGCAAGCCGCTACGGGTTACGCCCTACGGGCTTCACCCTTCGCGCCTTGCCGCGGTTGAAGACTTACACCACTTCCTGGGACGCAGCCTGATGTCTTGGCATTGGCCGATGCTCAGGGAGTCAGCAGAGTTCTATCAGGGCGCGTGTCTACCGTGCTAGATTGGGAACGTTTGTGAGTCCACATTTCCCGCTCGCAGGTAAGGATGCTCGCGAACAACAAGAAGTTAACGTTTCTGCTGCTCCCGGGGACTATGCCTATGAACATCGACCAAGCCTCCTTCAAGCTGATCAGATTAGGTGCAGATTTCCAGAGGTTTCGCTTGAGCTGCGCTCGGCAAGAGGAACGTCGGGTTGCCAATGGGACTCGCCAACGCCCTTGGACGATTGCCCAAGGTGCTGCCATTTCATCGGTTTTCATGGTTTCAATCGCGTGGGCAGAACAGCCTGTGGCGCATGCGCCGCTCAGCCAGTCCAGTATGGCTGCCAAGGCCGATACCGGCAACACCGGTTTGGCTGAACCCATCGGTCCTCCCGATGATCCTTTTGGTGATCGGCTGGCTCGTGGCCACGTCATGGGAGCGCTGCGATTGACCCCATCAATCAAGGTGGGAGGGTTTAATGAGACCAATCCATCTCGTACGTCGCCGAGTGGTTCCGCCGACTCCGGCCTGTCCATTGATCTGGTTTTGTCAGTCACTTCAGCTCGGCCTGGTGGGTTTTCAGCCTCCGCGGCCCTGGGCGCGATCCGTCACCGTGAACTGGATTCGGAGCGGGAAGGACGGCAAGCCTTCGAGTTCAAGGGTGTGTTGCCTGTTGAAGGCTGGGCTCTTCCGGTCGATCTTTCATACTCCAGGAACCGGTTGGCTCGGGGTAGCCTCTTGTCGGAAGAGGCCTCCTCGTCCCAGGAACTGGCCACGCGGCAGATCGCGACCGTGACCGCTGCTTCTGTGAATGCTGCGCGAAATTGGGGCTTGACAGGTCTGCTCTTCGGCTTGGGGCTAACGGATACGGAGATCGGATCCGCCACACTGGTGGACGGGTCGGTCTTGCCCAGCAAGGCCAGCAATCGGTCTCTATTCTTGTCGGCCAAAGTGGCTAGGCCCCTGGCTGAGACCTCGCAGTGGTACGTGAGAGCCGGCCTCGACCACTACAAGTACGCCGCGGGTGACGAGCCGGTTTTCGGGAGTCGAGACTCCCGCTCACCCTCGTTAGCGCTAGGATTGCAAGGTGCCATAGGCAAGTTATCGGGAATGACCGAGGTAGGTAGAACGTCCAAGCGGTCTGACTCACCGCTAGTGCCCGACGGAACTGCCAGTACTGCGGCATTCAATGCGATGTACGCCTACTCGCCAGCGCTTAAGTGGAGCCTTGGTCTTAATCGAGTGCTGATCGAAACCAACATACCCGGAGTCTTTGATCTTCTGGCTACGTCCAAGACACTCAAACTGGACTATCGCTTTGCGCCCCGATGGATCATCCAGGCGGGCTTGAGCCACACTGAACTTGAGCCTAACCCAATCAAGGGCTACGTGAACGACTCGGGCGCCCAAGCCATGCTCATGTGGAAACCAGACTCCAGTTGGCTGATCGCGCTCGGTGTGAACACGACCCGCCGATCGGTTTCTGAAAGTCTGGCTGCCCGAGTCAATCCATACACGAGCAATAGACTGACGTTTACAACGACCTACTATCCTTGACTTGATTAGAAGCCTGCCTCAGCAGGCTCGTGCAGTGAGCCACTGAGCCCGCAATCTGAGCTCTCCTGACGCAAGCTTGGGAAAGGCTCGGAGAACAAAGCTCCTTTCGTGGCGGCCGTTTCGACGAATGACGCTGGACACCGATACGGCTCAAGCTCGACATCGTCAGCAGCTTCATGTCTGAGGCTATTGCCAAGTGGGCCGAGGCCAGCTTGCTGCCCAAGACCATCGTCACCAGTGACGGTCTGGGGTGCTTTGCCGCGGCCACCGAAGCCGGATGCATCCACATGCCCAGGGTGGTGGGCGCACTCAAGCCCCGGGAACTGCCCGAGTTCAAGTGGATCAACACCTTGCTGGGCAATCTCAAGACCATGATGTCGGGCGCCTTCGAGGCGCTGAAGTACCGTGAGTACGCCCAGACCTACCTCGGCGCCTTCGCCTATCGGTTCAATCATCGGTTCGACCTGCGCGACCTGATCGCCAACCTCATCGTTGACGCGGCGCGGACCAAGCCAGTGCCGAAAAAGATCATCGGAGGCAGGCATGCTGAGGCACGCTTCTAGTCAAGTCCCGAGTAGTGCATGTGTTGATACTTCGTGGGCATCAGGTGCCACCCCATTGCTTACGCTTCTCGGCCAAAACTCCAACTATGATGAAACAGCGACTGAAATCATTACGGCGACCGCGAACCATAAGCGGATCCTGCAGCGCACCGACGAATTGATCTAGGAGGTCGATAGCATGATCCTGACCGTCGGACACACCAAAGGCGGAGTCGGCAAGAGCACTCTGGCGCTCAACATTGCGATCGAGCGCACGCGCGCCGGGCGCGAAACTTTGCTCATCGATGGTGATCCAAGGCAGGCCAGCGTGAGCAAGGCGATTGGCATCCGCGGCGAGGCCGGCGCGCAGCCCGCCATCACTTGCATCATGCTGGAGGAAGTTCGCTCGCTGCGCCAGCAGGTGGGCATGCTGCGGTCGAAGTTTCAGGACATCGTGATCGATGTCGGCGGAAAGGACTCGAGCGCACTGCGTGCGGCGCTGATGGTCACCGACGCGCTTCTGCTGCCGATCGCGCCCGAGTCGGTCGAGGTATGGGCGATCGACGACATGGTCGAACTGATAGACGAGGCGCGCAGCCTCCGCGACGTACGCGTGTTGGCGGTGCTCAACAGGGCGAAGTCCGCGGGGCGCGACAACGAAGAGACGCTCGCTGTGGTGCGCGAATATCCGGGCCTCGAATTGTTGCCGGGTGCGATGGGCAGCCGTGCTGTCTTCAGTAACGCGTTCGGTCGCGGCCTCAGTGTGGCAGAATTTCGACCGGGGAATCCCAAGGCCCGTGAGGAGGTCGCGTGCCTGATGCAGGCCCTTTATGGCGACTGATCCACTCATTCGGGGAGACCAAATGGCGATTACGCGCGCAGCGAAGTCCGTAGCGAAGCCTGAGGCCAAGGCCGACGAGGGAACATTGAACGCTGAACGGCTCATTGAAGAGGTCGAACTGCGCCCGGCACAACCGGGCCTGACGGACGCTCGCGTGGTTCCGGGAACGAGCCGCGCAGAGCGTGCCTCTGCCATCGTGCGTCTGCATATCCCTTGGGCCGTCGGCGCCGGCGCCGTGCCGATGCCGGGGATAGACTTGGCGCTCATCAGCGCGGTTCAGATCCGCATGCTCGCCAGGCTGTGTGCGATGTACGGTCTACCCTTTCGCGAGGAACTCGGGCGGTCGGCGGTGGGCTCCCTGCTCGCGGGCCTGACACAGTACACGGTGTCGGGGCACCTTGCCGCGGCGGCCTTGCGGTTCATCCCCATCGCCGGCCCGCTCCTCGGTATCGCGGTGATGCCCGCCTTCGCTGCGGCGGCCACCTTCGCTCTCGGCAAGGTCTTCATCACCCACTTCGAGTCAGGAGGCACATTCCTTCAGTTTGACCCGAAGAAAGTCGAGGCGCACTTCCGGGCCGAGTTCAAACATGCGGGCGGCACGGTCGCCTGAACGACGATGGCCAGCGACGATACCGACTCAACCGAATACCAAGTTGTGGTGAACCACGAGGAGCAGTATTCCATCTGGCCGGCACACAAGGCGCTGCCCGCAGGCTGGAGACTAGAAGGCAAGAGTGGTCAGAAAGCAGACTGCCTGGGCTACATCGAGTCGGTGTGGACCGACATGCGACCACTGAGCCTACGCCAGAAGATGGAGCAGTAGGGCAGGCGCTGTGGGGCTCCGTTACAGCCCGCCCCCGGCCTTTTGGAGCTTGGGCAAAAGCGAGGTCCACCTCTGCTTTGTGCCCCTGGCAGCCTCCCACGCCTGCCTCGTGCGCCTCGAAAGTGTCCTCTCTCCCGACGAGCGGTTCCGTGCCGAGCAACTGCGTACAGCTGAACTGCGCGCAGACTTCATCACCTCGCGCGGCCTGCTGCGCTTCATCCTCGGGGGCAGCCTCGGACTGAAGCCGACGGACCTTTCCCTAGCCGCCGGTGCAAACGGCAAGCCTCACGTCACGGCGCCCGCGTCGCTGCGCTTCAACCTGTCGCATGCTGGTGGCTGCGTGCTCTATGCGCTGGGCCGCGACCGCGAGCTGGGCGTCGACCTCGAACCCATCCAAGCGCTACCCGACGCGGAATCGATCGTATGCCGCTTCTTCAGTCCGGCCGAGAGGGCGGACTTCCTGTCGCTTGGCGGCGAGGCACGGGAGACAGCGTTCTACCGTGGCTGGACGCGCAAGGAGGCGTATGTGAAGGCCACCGGTGAAGGCCTTTCGCTTGCCCTCGACGCGTTCAGCGTTTCCTTGCTGCCAGGCGAGCCGCCGGCGCTGCGCGCCCCCGGCGACAGCCGCAGCTGGTCGCTCTTCGATGCCAGCCCTTCGGCGCATTTCGCAGCTGCCGTCGCGGCCGAGGGCACCCCTTCCGCGATCCACAACTGGGCCTTCGGCGATGCGGACCACTGCGCGGCCTACTTCGGCCGTGATAACCTCCCACGCTTCGACTGTAGACCGCTGTTTAGCGACTAGAGAGCCTGCCGACACGCATGACGGACTCCGCCTCACCCTCGGCCGACATCCCTTCATCCGACGAACCCAGGGGCTCTTCGCGCCTGGGACGCTTGCGCGCTTGGCTCAGCGCCCAAATGCAGTGGGTGGTGATCAGCGTTGGCGTGCTGATCTTCCTGGTGATCTACTTTTGGGAAGGTATCTTCGTGACGATTGGCTCTGGCCATGAAGGGGTGATGTATCGGCGCTTCTCCGGCGGTACCGTGGTCGACAATCTGATGGGGGAAGGCATTCACTTCGTGCCCCCGTGGGATCGGGTCTTCGTCTACGACGTGCGCACACAGGAAGTCGAGCACAGCATGCCGGCTCTCACGCAGGATGGCCTCACGGTGACGGTGAATGTCTCAATCCGCTACAAACCTGAGAAGCAGTTGTTGGGCCTGCTGCACAAACTGGTTGGCCCCGACTACCGCAAGGTAGTCGTGGTACCCGATGTCGAGGGCTCGGTGCGGCGCATCATCGGTTCTATCCCTGTGGACAGCATCTACCAGAAGGCCAGCGGCCTCGATCAACTGGTGCTCGACGACGCCCAGAATAACGCAGAGCGCAGCTACATCAAGCTCGAAGCGGTGATCCTGCGCTCCATCGAACTTCCCCAGGACCTCAAGGCCCAGATTGAGGAGAAGTTGGTGGACAAGGAGCGCGCGCTCGCCTACGAGTACAAGCTGCAGATCGCGAAGGCCGAGGCCGAGAGGAAGCGCATCGACTCAAGTGGTGTGGCAGCAGCCAACAACATCCTCACCCCTTCGCTCACCGCAAGCGTGCTGCAGTGGGAAGGCATCCAGGCCACACGCGAGTTGGCGAAGTCGGAGAACGCGAAGATCGTCGTCATCGGCTCGAAGAGCGATGGCCTGCCGATCATCCTCGGCAAGTAAGACCACCGCCCGATGAGAACCCGCCCCCTTCTGACTTGGCAGCGTGTGGCGCTTGCGATGTTGGTTCTCCTGGCAATCGCCTACCACCGCGACCTCGCGGACAGTCTGCGTTACGTGTGGGGTGCGACGCGGGGAAGCTCAACATGGCCCCCAGCCTCGATCAAGGTCGCCGTTCCCTGGCCCCGGGATGGTGGAGACGGGATAGTTCAAGGCGTGACGCTCGCGATCGAGGAACTTGATGCCGGCGGTGGCCCGCTCGCCGGAAAGTTCCAGGCGAGCTACTTCGACGAGCATGAGGATCTGAACGAAGCTGGCACGCTCGCCCGCCAGATCGCGGCCGACAGGAACATCATGGGTGTGATCGGTCACAGAAATTCGGCCTCCGCATTGCAGTCGGCCGTCACCTACGAGCGCCACGGCATCCTGTACCTCTCCCCGCAGGCCACGCTCACGCGCCTCACCAATCATCGGTTCCAGTACACCTTCCGCCTAGTGCCCAATGACGACGCGGTCGCTGCGGCCCTGGTCGAGTACGCCCGCACGCGGGGCTGGAAGCGCGTCGGCGTGCTCTACTCACGCATCGAGGAGTGCGAGGCACTTGCGCAGTCGTTCATATTGCGGGCACACCAGACAGGGCTGGTGATCAGCTTCTCCAGTTCCTACCTCCCAGCGGAAGCGTACCGGCAGAACGATTTCCGCCTCCTGCTCGCCGCCACCAACGACCGCCCCACCGACGCGATTCTGCTCGCCGACCAGTTGCCGTTGGCCGGCAACATGTTGCTCGACATGCAGGAGCTGGGAATGAAGCTGCCGGTGCTCTCCGGCGACAGTCTCGATTCGTCGGTCACCTGGAACATTGCAGGCAAGAGCGCCGAGCGACTCCGGTTCGCCGGCTTCGTCGATCCCGAGTCGAAAGAGCCGGCCTACGCGGCATTCCGCGAACGCTATCGCCGGCGCTTCGGGTCGCCGCCCGGCTACAGCGGCGCCCAGGGCTACGCGGCCCTGATGCTGCTTGCGCAAGCGGTGGAGCGCTCACGCAGCACGGTGCCGATCGTGGTCGGCACCACGATCCGAACCAACACCTGGGACGGGATCTTCGGCAAGGTGTCGTTCGGAAACGACGGCCAGATCGAAGGCCGCAAGGTCATCATCAAGCACATAGAGAATGGCCATATCGTTCCCGTCAAAGAGGTGAACCCATGAATGTCATGCTCATCATCGTGGTGCTGTCGATCGTCATCGGCTTCCTCGGGCGCAAGCGGCGCTTCGGTTTCTGGGGATACTTCTTCCTCTCTTTGCTGCTCACCCCGGTGGTCGGGATGCTCAGCTTGATCGCGGCCCTTCCTACCGACGAGACGCGCGCAACGCGCCGCTGACCCCGATCGCCCTGGCCCGGCCCATGCTCCGCTCCTTCGAGTCGCTTGCCCTTCTGCGCCTGCTGCGCCGCGGCTCGAAGCGCCTGAACCTCGAGATCGTGGCCCTCGTGGTGTTGGCCGGCCTTGCCAACGCTGGCGTACTGGCAATCATCAATGCGGCCGCCGAAAACGCGAGCAACGACGGGAAAAACGGCCGAATGCTTGCCATGTTCCTCGTCACCATAGCGCTTTACGTCTATGCACAGCGCTATATCCTCTTTCTGTCGGTGACCGAGGTTGAGAACACCCTGGGTGGCATCCGCGTGGCGGTGGCCGACCGACTGCGCCGGACCGACCTGGAGGCCCTCGAACAGTTGGGCCGGGCCGAGATCTTCGGCCTAGTGGCGCGCGAGACTCAGAACATCTCCCAGGCAGCTTCAACTCTCGCCATGGCGCTTCAATCGATGATGGTGGTGGCCTTCAGCGTGGCCTACCTCGCCATCCTGTCGACAACGGCCTTCATGATCACCGTGGCGATGTCCGCCCTGGGGATCATGCTTCACCTGAGACGCCTGCAGGCGCTATCGGCGATGCAGGCCGAGGCACAGCAGCGGGAAAACGACTACCTTGCCCTGCTGACGCACCTGATCGAAGGCTTCAAGGAGGTGCGTCTGCGTCGGGCGCGCAGCGACGACCTCTACCGCGAGCTGAGCGAGGTTTCCCACACCGTGCAGGATGTGAAGACCCGAACCGGGCGCGAGTTCTCGGCGCACTACATCTTCTCGCAAGTGATGTTTTACGCGCTGCTCGCGGCGATCGTGTTCCTGTTGCCGCGCTTCGGCTCCGAATACAGCAGCCTGGTGCTCAAGCTCACTGCCGCGATCCTCTTTATCATCGGGCCGCTGGGCGCCATCGTGAGCTCAATCCCGGCGTGGTCGTCAGCCAATGTCGCCGCGCAGAACATCTTCGACCTCGAGACCAGGCTCGCCGCTGCGAGCGCCGGCGACGACAAGGGCCGTCCCGAGGCCCCGCCTCCAGCCCGGTTCTCGCGGCTGAAGCTCACGCGAGTGGTGTTCCAGTATCCCGAGCGCGGCACCGGCAGTATCTTCCGGGTGGGCCCTCTCGACCTGGAGGCACACGCCGGGGAAATCCTGTTCATCGTAGGCGGCAACGGAAGCGGAAAATCGACGCTGCTGAAGACGCTGACAGGTCTGTATCACCCGCACTCGGGCGCGATTACCCTCGACGACACGTTGATCGGACAAGAAAACGCGACGTGGTACCGGAGCCACTTCGCCGCAGTGTTCAGCGAGTACCACCTGTTCGAGCGGCTGTATGGCCTCTACGATATGGAGCCGGAGCGCGTGCGTGAGCTCCTGGTCACCATGCAAATCTCGGACAAGACCTCTTTCGAAGGCGCGCGCTTCACGACCCTCGACCTGTCGCAGGGCCAGCGCAAGCGCCTAGCGCTTTTGGTGGCCATCCTCGAGAACCGCCCGATCCTGGTGCTGGACGAATGGGCTGCCGACCAGGACCCGTCTTTCCGGCGCTACTTCTACGAGGAGCTGCTTCCACAGCTCAAGCGCGAAGGCAGGACGGTGATCGCCGTCACCCACGATGACAAATACTTCAATGTCGCCGATCGCGTAGTGAAGATGGAGTATGGCGAGATCGTCCCCGCCGCCGCCGCCTGAGCGACGAGCCGGGCGCCTCGTCTTCTTCGACCAGGAGCTGCTGGCCGCGCGCGACTACTGGCGCGCCGCCCTGGCGCGCGAGCTCGGCCCTTCGCGGCTGCCCGTGGACCGCGCCGCAAGCAGCGCGCCACTCGCTCGAAGCGCCGTGCATGCCGCGCAGTTTGCGGGGGAAGCGTGGGCGCGCGCCTGGGCCCTCACCCGGGAACGTCCCGCGCTCGTCCACCTCCTCGTTACCGCCGCGTGCGCAGTGGTACTCCACCGGCTGACCGGTTCCCGTGTGATCACCCTGGGCACGCCGGCGCGCGGCGCCGAGGCCCGCCCGAACGCCCTGCCCCTGGTGATCGACGTGGCGCCCGGGCAGGGCTTCCGCGCCCTGCTCGCGCAGGTGCGCGAGGTCGCAGCCGACGCCTACGCACACCAGGCCTACCCGCACACCGCCATCGTCGCCGACTTCGGGCTCACCGCCGCTGCCGGCCGCTGCGCGCTGTTCGACGTTTCCGTCCGCTGTGCGGGCGTGCACGCGCCGATGCCCGCCACCGCGGAAAACATCGCGATCGAGGTTATGTCCGGTGCCGATGTGCTGGGGCTGCAGCTGCACTACAAGCCCGCGCTCCACGACGCGGAAAGCATCGCCCGTTTCGCCGCGCGCATCATCCGGGTGCTCGCCGCCGGCGCCGCGAGTCCGGAAGCGCCCGTGGGGGACATCGACATCCTCGACGCCGCCGAGCGCGAAGAGCTCACGCAGCGCTGGCCCCGCGCAATCGAGCGCCTCGATGCCGACCTGCTGCACGTGGCGTTCCGGCGCCACGCCGCGCGCTCCCCCGATGCGCCGGCCGTGCTTTTCGAGGGCGCGGCGCTGGGCTACGGTGAGCTCGACCGGCGCTCCGACGCCCTCGCCGCGCGCCTGGTCGCGCTCGGCGTCGGCCCCGAGGCCATCGTTGGCCTGCACCTCGCGCCCTCGCCCGCGCGCGTGATCGGCGTGCTCGCCGTGCTCAAGGCCGGCGGCGCCTTCCTGCCCCTGGACCCCACCTACCCGCCCGAGCGGCTGCGCTACATGGTCGCGCAGGCGCGGCCGGTGGCCGTGGTCACCGAGGCCGGCGGATTCCTTGCGGCACTGCCCGCAGTTGCCGTGGTGGCTCCCGAGGCGGACGGCGCCGCACCGGCCCGCGCGCCCGAGCCGGCATTGCGACCCGACAACCTCGCGTACGTGATCTACACCTCGGGGTCGACGGGCAGGCCCAAGGGCGTGGCGTGCCACCACCTGGGCCTTGCAAATCTCGCCGCCGCCCAGGTCCGCGCCTTCGCGGTCGATGCCGCGAGCCGCGTGCTGCAGTTCGCGTCCTTCGGCTTCGACGCCTCGGTCTCCGAGATCGCGATGGCGCTCGCCGCGGGTGCCGCGCTGGTGATGGCGCCGCGCGAGCGGCTCTTTCCCGGTGAGATCCTTCACGCCTTCCTCGAGCGCGAACGCATCACGCACGTGACCCTGGTGCCCTCGGTCCTGGAGCTCGTGCCCGCCAAGCCGCTGCCGTTGCTGCGCACGCTGGCCGTGGCGGGCGAATCCTGCCCGGCGCATCTGGTGGACCGCTGGTCCCCGGGGCGGCTCATGCTGAATGCCTACGGACCCAGCGAGGTCACGGTGTGCGCAACGATGGGCCGCTGCAAGCCGGGCGACCCGCACCCCGCCATCGGCCGCCCGATGGCGAACATGGAAACCTACGTGCTCGATGAGCGCCTGCAGCCGGTCCCCGCGGGTGTCGAGGGCGAGCTGTGGGTGGGCGGAGTGGGCGTGGCGCGCGGCTACCTTGGCGCGGCGGCGGCGACGGCAGATCGCTTCGTGCCGCACCCGTTCGCGCCCGCGCCGGGCGCGCGCCTGTACCGCACGGGCGACCGCGCGCGCTTCCGGCGCGACGCGACCCTCGACTGCCTGGGACGCGCGGACACGCAGGTGAAGCTGCGCGGCTTCCGTATCGAACTGGGCGAGATCGAGGCGGTGCTGCGCACGCATCCGCAGGTCGCCGCGGCAGCCGTGCTGCTGCGCGAAGACACACCGGGCGAGAAGCGGCTCGTGGCCTATGTCGAGGCGCGCTCGCCGGAGCCACCCACGGAGGTAGCGCTGCGCAGGCACCTGGGCGGCGCCCTTCCCGACTACATGGTTGCGCAGTCCTTCGTCGTGATGCAGTCGCTGCCCCGCACCGCGAAGGGCTCCATCGCGCGCGCGTCGCTGCCCCCGCCCGAGGACGCCGGCGGCGCGGGAAACGAGACCATGCTCGAGCCGCGCGACACAGTCGAGCTCGAGCTCGTGCGCATCTGGGAGCGCGTGCTGGGGAGAAGCCCGATCGGCGTGCGCGACAACTTCTTCACGCTCGGCGGGCACTCGTTCCTCGCGGTGCGCCTGGTGGCCGAAATCCGCGAGCGCTTCGCGAGCGAACTGCCGCTGCCCGCGGTGCTGCAAAGTCCCACCATCGAGGAGCTCGCGACGGTGATCCATGAGCGCGGCGAGGAGCAGCCGTGGTCGCCGCTGGTCACACTGCGCGCTGAGGGAACGCGAGCGCCGCTCTTCTGCGTGCACCCCGCGGGCGGGACCGTGCTCTGCTATGCAGAGCTCGCGACGGCGCTGGCACCCGATGTGCCCTTCCACGCGCTGCAGGCGCTCGGGCTGGCCGCTGGGCAGCAGCCGCTGCGCAGCGTCGCGGACATGGCCGCGCTCTATCGCGAAACGCTGCTCGCCGCGCAGCCGCGCGGGCCGTACCACCTCGCAGGCTGGTCCGCCGGCGGCCTCATCGCCTGGGAGCTGGCGCAGCAACTGCACGCGCACGGCCACGACGTGGCGCTGCTGGCGATGTTCGACGCCTACGCGCCAGCAGCACTTGATGTTCCCGAACCGGGCGAGGGGGACGAGGTGCGCGACATGCTCACGCTGCTCGGCTCCGAAGTCGCGCTCGACGAGGCGCGGCTGCGCGTCCTGGGCCGCGAGGAGCGGCTAGAGTACGTGCTCGACGCCGCCAAGGCCGCCGACATCATCCCGCCCGGCTACCGCGCCGCCGACGCGCGCCGCCTGATCGACGTCTTCACCGCCGTGAGCCAGGCCGCAGGAGCCTATCGCCCCGCTCCGTACGCAGGACGTGTGCTGCTCTTCGCCGCGCAGGAAGAGGTGGCCGAGGCCGTGCGCGACCCCGGCGATGCCGCGCACGGGTGGCGTAGCCTCGCCCGGGGCGACTTCGAAGTGCGCCGGGTTGCGGGCACCCACGTGGAGATGATGCGCCCTCCGCTGGTCGAGGATATCGCGCGGCAACTGCGCGAGGCGATCGGTCAGCCGGGCTGAAGCACCACCTTGCGCCGGTCCCAGAGCTGCAGGAGTTCGCGTGTGAGCGCGGCGAGACGCTCGTCCTGGACGATGCCCGCGCCACGGCAAATGGCCTCGATGCTGCTCGTCCCGTCGGCCGCGAGCAGCACCGTGAACACATCCTGCGCGACGGGCGTGCTCGCCTGCGCGAAAAAGCCGCTCGCGGTGCTCTCGATGGCGTACCGGATCGCGCCGCCGGCGGCGCGGCGCTGCACGAGCTTCTGGTGCGCCCGCAGCCCGGGAACCAGGCGGCGCACCTGGGCGGGATCCGGCTGCGGCGGCTTCGTCACGAGGTGTTCGCCCACGACGAGGTACTGGATGCCGGTGGTGAGGAAGCATGCCACCGCCTCGTCGATCGAGTCGACGATCGGCTCGGCGTCGTTGTTGAACGAGGTGTTGAGCAGGACCGGCACGCCGGTGCGCCGGCCAAAGGCCTCGATGAGCGCGTGGTAGCGGGGGTTGCTGTCGCGGCCGACGCTCTGCACGCGCGCGGTGCCGTCCACGTGGGTAACCGCCCCCAGCACCTCCCGCATCGCCTCACGCACGCGCACCACGAAGATCATGAACGGCAGCGAGGCGCAGGCCGCCGGCACCTCGAAGAATTCGTGCAGCCGCTCCTCCACCACTGAGGGGGCGAAGGGCCGGTAGCCCTCGCGCTTCTTCACCATGGCGTTGACGACGTGCTTGAAGTCGGCGCGGCGCGCGTCGGCGAGGATGCTGCGGTTGCCGAGCGCGCGTGGGCCGAACTCGGAGCGGCCCTGTACCCAGCCGATGACCGCGCCGCCCGCGAGCAGGTCCGCGGCGCGCTCGACGATGTCGCCGCAACGCTCGGACGACACCAGTCCCGACCACGCCGCGAGCCGCGCGGCGATGCGGTCGTCGCCACCGATGTGGCTGCCGAAATAGAGGTGCGGCAGGGGGCGCGCGCGCATCGTCATGCCCGCCTCGACGCCCGCGGCGAGGGCGGCGCCCAGCGCGTTGCCCGCATCGTGGGCGGCGGGCTGCACGAAAATCTCGTCGAAGAGCCCCGAATACAGCAGCTTGCCGTTCAGCGTGCAGTTGTGCGCCACGCCCCCCGAGTAGGCGAGCGCGCGCTCTCCCGTGACGTGCGCCTGGTGCGCGAAGACGTGCATCGCGATGCGCTCCAGCGTCTCCTGGATGGCGGCGGCGAGATCCTTGTGCACGTCGCTGAAGGGCTCGCCCTTGCGCCGCATGTGCGCAAGCAGGCCATGCTCGGCGATCAACGCCAGCTTCACGCCGTCGGAGACGAGCTCGAACTGGCCCCCGGGCAGCAGCGTGTAGAAACGCTCGAAGAGCGGGCGGTAGCGCGCGGGATCGCCGTAGGGCGCGAGCCCCATCACCTTGTACTCGTCGAAGCGCCGGTAGCCCAGCAGCGCGATGACCGCGGTGTAGAAGGAGCCCAGCGACTGCGCCGGCGAGTACTCGACCAGCGGCGTGATCCGCGCGCCGTCGAAGGTGGCCGCCATGCCCGAGAGGTGGTCGCCCTCGCCATCGAGCGCCACGGCGAGCCCGCGCGCCTGCCCCGAGGCGTGGATCGCGCCGTGCAGGTGCGCCAGGTGGTGGCGGCAGAAGTGCAGCTTCGCGCGCACGTCCACGCCGAACTCGCGCTCGAAGAGGCGGCCGATCAACTCGCGCCCCGACACCAGCGGCTCCTCCGGCGCCACCAGCGCGGAAAAGGTCGCGAACTCGTCCACCACGGCCTCGTGCGCATCGAAGCTCACGCGATCGACGTCGGCGAGCGTCGCACCCGCCTGCTCCAGGCAGAAGCGGATGCTGCGCGCGGGGAAGAAGTTGGAATGCTTGACGCGGTTCAGGCGCTCTTCCTCGATGGCCGCGACCACTTGGCCGTCGCGCACCGCCACCGCGGCGCCATCGTGGCTCGAGTAGCCTGCCATCGCATCGTCCGCCTCGCCCGCGCGGATGCCGCCGTGCCAGCCGAGTATCAGCATCGCGCCCCCCCGAAGGCGAAGTCGTCCGCGTCGGCCGTGCGCGCGGGATGCGCCGTGCCGAGCGGCAGCGCGATGATCTGCGCCGCGGGATCGGCGGCCATCGCACGCACCACGTCCTGGAACGCGCCCGCCAGCTCGGCGGCGGTCGCGACCTCGAAGAGGTCGCCGGCGTACTCGAGCCCGCCCGCGATGCCCCGGGGGCCTTCCTCGATAGCGAGCGTGAGGTCGTACTTGGCCACCACCGCATCGAGCTCGAGCGCCTCCACCTCCAGACCCGCGAGCGTCAGGGACACCGCCTGCTGCATCACGAACATCACGTTGAAGAGCGGTGCATGTCCCTCGACGCCGCGCCCGCCCGCCGCCTCGACGATCTGCTCGAAGGGCAGCTCGCCATGCGCGAAGGCATCGAGGGTGCGCTCCTGCACCGCGCGGCACAGCGCCTCGACACTCGCCTGCGGAGGGCAGGCGATGCGGATCGGCAGGAGGTTGAGGAAGAGGCCGGCCAGCGGCTCCAGCTCGGGGCGCGCGCGGTGGCCCGCCGGCGTGCCGATGGTGAGGTCCTCCTGCCCGCTCACGCGGTAGAGCAACGCGGCGAAGGCCGCGAGGAGCGTCGCGTGCAGCGTGGTGTGGGTGCGGCGGGCAAGGGCGCGCAGCGCGCCGGTGAGCCCGGCGTCGAAGGCGAAGCGGATCGTGCCGCCCCGCAGGCTGGGCGCCCCCGTGCGGGCGTGATCCGCCGGCAGGGGCACGCTCGCCGGCGCGCCCGCGAGCTGGCTCGCCCAGTATTCGCGCTGCGGGGCGAGCGCCAGCTGCGCACCGGCGCCGCGCTGCCAGGCGGCAAAGTCGCCGTACTGCAGCGCGAGAGGTGGCAGTGCGGCGGCGCGGCCCGCGGCGAACGCCGCGTAGAGTTGCGCCAGCTCGAGCGTGAGCGTGGCGAGCGACCAGCCGTCGGCGAGGATGTGGTGCAGCACGATCACCAGCACGTGCTCGCCGGGCGCCGTGCGCAGCAGCGCCACGCGCATGAGCGGCGCTTGCGCCAGATCGAAAGGTGTATCCGCCAGGCGCTGCGCGATGCCGCGCGCCTCCTCGACCGAGACCGCATCGCGGCGATCGATGACCACGCGCAGCTCGTGCACGACCAGCTGGGCCGGAACGCCGCCTCGTTCCACGAAGGCCGTGCGCAGCATCTCGTGGCGCTCCACGAGGGCGTCGAGCGCGCGCTGCAGCGCATCGGCATCGAGCGCCCCGCGCAGGCGCGCAGCCGCCGGCATGTTGAAGGCGGCGCCCCCGCCCAGCCGATCGACGAACCAGAAGCGCTCCTGCGCGAAGGAAAGCGGCAGCGGCCCCGTGCGATCCACCGGCACCAGCGGCGCGCTGTCGCCCGCCACGCGCGGCGCCGCCTCGACCGCGCGCGCGAGGGCCTCGACGCTCGGCGCCTCGAAGAGCCGGCGCAGGGGCAACTCCACGCCGAGCGCCCTGCGCACGCGCGCGGCGAGTCGCGCGGCGAGCAGCGAGTGCCCGCCCAGCTCGAAGAAGCTCTCGTCGCGGCCCACCGCCGGCAGCCCGAGCACCTCGGCGTAGAGCCCGGCGAGCACGCGCTCGGTCGCGGTGCGCGGCGGCAGGCGCTCTCCCCGCGCGTGCTCTCCCGGCGCGATGCGGGCGAGTTGCCTGCGGTCCAGCTTACCGCTCGACGTGAGGGGCAGCCGCGGCAGCATCGCGAAGGCCGCGGGCACCATGTACTCGGGCAGGTGCTCGCGCAGGAAGCCGCGCAGCGCTTCCGGATCCGGCGGCGCGCCCGGCGCGGGGACGATGTAGCCCACGAGCCGGCTCTCGGCGAGCGCCACGGCCGCCTGGGCGACGCCGGGATGGCGCATGAGCCAGGCCTCGACCTCGGCGGGTTCGACGCGGAATCCGCGTACCTTGAGTTGCGCGTCGGCGCGGCCGAGGAACTCGAACTCGCCGTCGGCGCGCCGGCGCACGCGATCGCCGGTGCGATAGAGCAGCCCCGCGCCGAAGGGATCGGGCACGAAGCGCTCCGCCGTGAGCTCGGGACGGTTCACGTAGCCCAGCGCGACGACGATGCCCCCGGCGTAGAGCTCGCCGGGCATCCCCGGCGGCACGGGCTCGCGATGCTCGTCGAGCACGTAGAGCCGCGCTCCCGCGAGCGCGCGTCCGATCGGCGGAAGCTTCGGCCAGCCTGCGGGTGGTCCCGAAAGCCTGTGCGCGGTGATCACGTGAGTCTCCGTGGGTCCGTAGTGGTTGTGCAGCTCGCAGGCAGGCAAACGCCTGAAGAAATCGACCAGCGCCGCGGTCGTGCGCAGCTGCTCGCCCGCGGTGATCACTTGCGCGAGCCGGCCGGGCAGCTCGTCGTCGCGAACCTCCGCGGCCGCCTCCGCGAGGCCCTGCAGCGCGACGAACGGCAGGAACAGCCGCTCGATACGCGCCTCGCGCAGGCAGCGCAGCAGGGCGAAGGCATCGCGGCGGCGGTCGTCGTCGATCACCACCAGCGTGCCACCGCTGGCCCAGGTCGCGAAAATCTCCTGGAACGCCACGTCGAAGCTCACCGGCGTGAATTGCAGCGTGCGCGCCGGCGCCGCGAACCCCTGCCCCGCGCGGCCCCACGCGACCAGGTTGGCGATGACGCGGTGCGGTACCACCGCGCCCTTGGGCACGCCCGTGGATCCCGACGTGAACAGGATGTAGAGCGGGTCGTCGGGCGCGGCGGTGTCCGCGGGGACGGTGGCTGGGAGCGCGTCGATGGCCGCCCGGTCGCGATCGAGGTCGACGGCGCGCGCGCCTAAGTCGGCGCCGCGTTGCACCACCAGGGGCGCCGCCGCATCGCGAAGCATCGCGGCGAGGCGCTCGGCGGGATACGAGGGGTCCAACGGCACGACGGCCGCCCCCGACTTCACGATGGCGAGCAGCGCCACCAGCATGTCGGCCGAGCGCGGAACGCAGAGTCCCACCGGCAAGCCGGGCCGCGCGCCGCGCGCGCGCAAGTGATGGGCCAACCGGTTGGCGCGCGTCTCGAGCTCGGCATAGGTGAGCACCGTGGCGCCGTCCTCGATCGCGGCGGCGGCGGGCGTGCGCCCGACCTGCGCCGCCACGCACTGCAGCGCGTTGTCCCCGCGGCCCGCGGCGGGCGCGTTGCCCGCGGACTCCACGACGAGCTCACGCCTCTGCGCGGGCGTGAGCAGCGGCAGGCGGCTCGCCGGAGCCGCGGGATCCGCGAGTGCGGCGGCGAGCAGCGTGCCCAGCTGTGCAGCGAGTCCGCGGATGGTGGCGGGATCGAAGAGGCCGGCGTCGTATTCGATCGCGCCGGCGAGCGCGCCGCCGCGTTCCTCGATCGCCACGGTCAGGTCGAACTTGGCCTCGGTCGCCGGCTGCTCGAGCGCGCGGATGGCGAGGCCCGGCAGGGCCACCTGCTCGAGCGGCCTGTCCTGCCAAACGAAGAGGACCTGGAAGAGCGGCGTGTGCGCGAGGCTGCGCTCGGGCTGCAGCGCGCCCACCACCTGGTCGAAGGGCACATCCTGGTGCGCCTGGGCCTCCAGCGTCGCCTCGCGCACCCGTCGCACCACCTCGGAGAAGCCGGGTTCGCCCTCGAGGTCCACCCGCACCACCACGGTGTTGGCGAAGAAGCCGACGAGGGGCTGGAGCTCCGGGCGCGTGCGGTTGGCGATGGGGGTGCCCACGGCGATGTCGCGCTGTCCGCTCGCCCGCGCGAGCACCACGGCGAGCGCGGCGAGCATCACCATGAAGCCGGTCGCACCCAGCTCGCGCGCGCGCTGGCGCAACGATTCGGCGAGGGCCGGCGCGATCGTGAAACGCTCGATCCCCGCCGGCTTCGCGTGTTGCACGCCGCGCGGCCGGTCGGTGGGCAGCTCGAGGAGCGGCGGCAGGCCGGCGAGCCGCGCACGCCAGTAGTCGAGCTGGGTATGCAGCGCCGCCGCGTTGCCCGCGTCGCGCTGCCACGCCGCGTAGTCGGCGTACTGCAGAGCGGGGGGTTCCAGCCTCTCGCCCTGGTAGAGCGCGCCCAGCTCGCGCAGCAGCACGCCCATCGACCACCCGTCGATCACGATGTGGTGGATCGACAGCAACAGCACGTGGCGGCTGCCGGCGAGGGTGACCAGCGCGGCGCGCAGCAGCGGCTGCGCCGCGAGGTCGAAGGGCCGCGCCGCGAGGCCCGCCATGCGGTCGCGCACGTCGTCGGCCGCGCGCGCGGGATCGCTGCCCGTGAGGTCGACGTGCGCGAACGCGACCGGGCGTTCGGCGAGCACCTCCTGCGCGGGCGTGCCGTCGATCGCGACGAAGCGCGTGCGCAGCGCCTCGTGCCGGGCGATGACGGCGTTCAGCGCCGCCTCGAGGCGCGCAGCGTCGAGCACGCCCTCGATCTCGAGCGCCACGGGCACGTTGTAGGCCGCGCCCGGCTCGAGCTGCTCCAGGAACCAGAGGCGCTGCTGCGCGAACGAGAGCGGCAGCGGGCCTGTCCGCGGCACGGGGAAGATGGGCTGCGCAAGGCCATCGCCGCGGGCCATGGCATCCAAGCGCGCGGCCGCTTCGCGCACCGTCGGCGCCTCGAAGAGATCGCGCAGCGGCAATTCCACGCCGCACGCCTCGCGGATCCGGCCCAGCAGGCGCGTGGCGATGAGCGAGTGGCCGCCCAGGTCGAAGAAGCTCTCGTCGCATCCCACGGATTCGCGGGCGAGGACCTCCGACCACAGGCGCTGCAGCGTCGCCTCGGTCGCGGTGGCCGGCGGTGTGGCGGCGCGCGCGGCCTCCGCCGGCACCAACCGCGCCAGCGCCTCGCGATCGAGCTTGCCGTTCGGCGTGCGCGGCAACGCCGCCATCGGCACGAACGCCGCGGGCACCATGTATTCGGGCAGCCGCGCCCGCAGGTGGGCCCGGGGATCCAAGGCTGCGCCGGGCGCGCAGCCGAGGTAGGCCACCAGCTCTCGGCCGCGGCCAGGCGCCTCGCGCACGAGCACCGCCGCCTCGCGCACGGCCGGGTGCGCGCGCAATGCTGCCTCGATCTCGCCGGGCTCGATGCGGTAGCCGCGCACCTTCACCTGGTAGTCGGCGCGCCCGATGAAGACCAGGCTGCCGTCGGGCAGACGTCGCGCGAGGTCGCCGGTGCGATAGAGCCGCGCGCCGCGCCCGGCGGCGAAGGGATTCGGCAGGAAGCGCCATGCGGTGAGCGACGCATTGCCCGCATAGCCGCGCGCCAGCCCCGCGCCGCCCACGTAGACCTCGCCCACCACGCCCTCGGGCACAGGCTGCATGTCGGCATCGAGCAGGTGCACCTCATATCCCGCGGCGGCGCGGCCGATGGGTGTGCGCGCTTCCGGGTCACCGCCCGCGCGATGCAGGTGGAAGGTCGCGCACACCGTAGCCTCGGTGGGCCCATAGCCGTTCACGATCCGCAGTTCCGGAACCGCATCGCACAGGCGTTGCAGCGCGCCCTGGGGGATGGGCTCCACGCCCACCAGCAGGCGATCGAGCGGCGCGCCGCTTCGCGCGAGTTCTGCGCCCACGGCGTCGATGAGCCCGGGCGGCAGGTAGGCGCTGGTGATGCCATGCTCCCTGAAGTAGCGCACCAGCCCCGCCGCATCGGCGTCGGCCCCGCCGGGGAGCAGGTGCAGCGTGCCGCCTGTCGTGAGGCAGGAAAAGATTTCCCACACCGAAACGTCGAAGCCGAAGGGGCAGAGCGCCACACCGGAGAGCGCCGCGCCGCGCGGAGCCAGCCGCTCGAAGGCATCGAGCAGGGCCAGCACGTTGCGGTGCTCGACCATCACGCCGTTGGGCTTGCCCGTCGAACCGGAGGTGTACAGAAGGTAGGCGAGGTCGCTCCCCTTCACTTCGGCGCGCTCACCTGGTGCCGCAGTCCGGTCGTGCACGTCGACGCGGATCACCGCCGCGCCAAGCCCGGCCGCGAGCGTCGCATGCCGCCCGTCCGTCACGATCGAGCGCGCACCCGCATCGGCAAGCATCGCGGCCAGGCGCGGCGACGGCAGCGCCGGATCGAGCGGCAGGTAGGCGGCTCCGGCTTCGAGGATGCCGAGCATCCCGGACACCATATCCGCCGACCGGTCGAGGAGAAGCCCCACGGGGACGTCGCGCCCGGCGCCGTCTCGCGCCAGCGCGCCCGCGAGCGCCTCGGCGCGTGCCGCGAGTTCGCCGTAGGTGAGGCGCTCCGCCCCGGCCACCACGGCGAGCGCATCGCGATGCGTGGCGACGCTGCGCGCAAAGCGCGACACCAGGCTCTCGCGTTCATCCGTCGCGGCCGCTGCGTCCCCGTGCGTGGCGCGGCCGCGCGCCTCCTCGGGCGCGACGAGCGCGAGCTCGGCGAGCGGCGCGTCGGGCGCGGCCGCAATCGCGCCGAGCAGCGTGGCGAAGTGGCGCTGCAGACGCTCGATGGTGCCGGGGTCAAAGAGGTCGGTGGAATACTCGATCGACAGTCGCAGCGATGCGGCGTCCTCACGGAACGCGAACAGCAGGTCGAACTTGCTCGTCCCCTCCGCCGCCGGCACCGGGCGCACCGTTGCCCCGGCGAGGCGCAGTTCCTCGGCCGACGCGCGCTCGTAGGCCACCATCACGTCGAACACCGGATGCCGGCTCGCGTCCCGCGGCACGCCCAGGGACTCGACCAGCAGGTCGAAGGGATAGGCCTGGTGCTCCATGCCTTCGAGCACGGTGCGGCGCACGGCGACGAGCAGCTCGCGGAAGCTCTGTTGCGGGTGCAACTCGTCGCGCAGTGCCACGGTGTTCACGTAGAACCCCACCTGCGCCTCGAGTCCGGGATGCTCGCGCGCCGCGGCGGGGTGGCCGACCAAGATGTCGCGGCTGCCCGAGTAGCGCGCGAGCAGCACCTTCACCGCGGCCACGAGCGCCATGAAGAGCGTGGCCTGCTCCGAACGCGCCATCGCCGCCATGGCTCGGAATGCTTCCCCAGGCACGGTGGCGGCGACCACGGCACCACGGTAGGAGCGGCGCGGCGGCCGCGGGCGGTCGCCGGGCAGATCGAGCACCGGCAACGTGCCGCCGAGCCGGCGCTGCCAGTACGCGGCGGCGACCTCGAGCGGGCGCGCATTGAGCCAGGCCGCCACGTCGCGGGGACGCAGCGCAAGCGGTTCCAGCCGCGGCTCGCGCCCCGCAGCGAACGCAGCGTACAGCTCGCCCAACTCGCGCGTCATCACCTGCACGGACCACTCGTCGGCAATGATATGGTGCAAGACCACCGCGAGCCGGTGGCGCACCGGCCCCTCGCGCACGAGCAGCATGCGCATGAGCGGGCCGTGATCCAGGTCGAACACGCGCTCCTGCGCTACGCGCACGATGCCGGCAGCCTCCGCTGCGGGATCGTCCGCGGCGGACACGTCGAGCAGCTCGAGGGGCGGCGCGACTGGCCCGGCGTGCACGCGCTGGCGCGGCTCCGCGTCGACCTGCACGAAGGTGGTGCGCAACGCCTCGTGGCGCGCCACCAGCGCGGCAGCGGCGCGTTCGAGCGCGGCGCGATCGAGGGCTCCGTCGATCGCGAAGGCGCCGGCAATGTTGTAGGCGGCGCCGGCGGCGCCAGAGTTGTGCAGCAGCCACAGGCGCCGCTGTGCGCTGGTGACCTCGTAGTGCTGCGCCTCGGGCAGGCGCGCGATCGGCCGCGGGTCGGCGCCGGCGCGGCCGCGCAGCAGGTGCGCGAGTGTGGCGACAGTGGGATGGGCGAAGAGCTCGCGCACCTCGAGCGCGATTCCCAGCTCCTTGCGCACGCGCGCGGCCAGGCGCACCGCGGTGAGGCTGTGCCCTCCCAGGTCGAAGAAGCTCTCGTTCACGCCCACCTCGCCCACGCCCAGGACCGCGGCCCAGGCGGCGGCGAGCCGCGCCTCGAACGCATCGGCGGGCGGGTCGAGGTGCCGCGCGGCGGCCGGCGCTTCCTGCGGCAGCCGCGCCCGGTCGAGCTTGCCCTGGGGCGTAAGCGGCAGCGCATCGAGCGCGATGTAGCGCGCGGGCAGCATGTATTCCGGCAGAACGTCCCGCAGGTGGCGGGGCAAGTCCGCGAGGCTCTCCGCGCCCCCGGCCACGACGTACGCGACCAGTTCGGTGTCGCCGGCGCCGTCGCGCAGCGCGACCACGGCCGCCTGGCGCACGCCGGGGCACGATTGCAGCCGCGCCTGCACCTCGCCCGGCTCGACGCGATGGCCGCGCACCTTCACCTGCTCGTCGATTCGCCCGGCGAATTCGAGCGTGCCGTCGTCGAGCCAGCGCACCAGGTCGCCGGTGCGGTAGATGCGCTCGCCGGGGCTGAAAGGATGCGGCGTGAAGCGTTCCGCATCGAGCCCGGGACGACCGACATAGCCCAGGGCAAGCGCGACACCACCCGCGCACAGCTCGCCCGGCGCGCCGATGGGCACGCGGCGCCCGCGGTCGTCGAGCACCAGCGCCTCGACATTGGGGATCGGCCGGCCGATGGGCACCGAGCGCGTGAAGCGCTCCCCGGGAGCGACCTCGTAGGTGCTGATCTGGATGCTCGCCTCGGTCGGGCCATAGAGGTTCGCGAAGCGCACCCGGGCGCTCATCGTCGTGGCGGTCTCGGGGTGCGCGGCCTCGCCCCCGGTCGCGAGCAGCTTGAACGAGGCGAAATCCGCGGGCTCGAGCAGGCGCACGTAGGCAGGCGGCAGCACGGCGACCGTGCAGGCCGAACGCCGCAGCAGCGCGCCGAAGCGCGCGGGATCGGCCACGGTCTCGCGATCGGCAACCACCAGGGCCGCGCCGTGGCAGAGCGCCTGGTTCATCTCCCAGATGGAAGCGTCGAACGACGGCGAGGAAAAAAACATTACGCGGTCGCCGGCGCCCAGGGGTTGCAGCTCTGCCAGATGCGCCATCAGGTTGAGGACCCCGGCGTGCCCGACCGCAACGCCCTTCGGGACCCCCGTGGAGCCCGATGTATAGATCACGTAGGCGCACAGCTGCGCGGGCGCAACGGGAAGCGGCGCGAGCCCCGCGCCCTCCTCCACGAGCCGCGCCACGTCCGCGGCCCGCAGCGCCACCGCGCATCCGGCATCGGCGAGCATGAAGGCGATGCGTTCCTGCGGCAACGCGGGATCGATCGGCAGGTAGACGCCGCCTGCGCGCAGGATCCCGAGCCACGCCACCGCGAGTTGCGCCGAGCGCTCCAGCAGCACCGCCACGCGTCCGCCCGGTGCCAGGCCGTGGCGCACGCGCAGCGCGGTCGCGAGCGCCGTGGCGAGCCGGTCCAGTTCGGCATAGCTCGTCTCGCGATCGCCCTCGATGACCGCGACGGCCTCCGGTGCCGCGCGGATGCGCTCGCCGATCGCCTCGTGCAGCGTGCCCGGCCCCGGGCGTTCGACGCGGGTGAGCTCGAAGGCGCGCAGCAGCGCACGCTCCTCCCCGCCCACCGCCTCGAGCTCGCCCACACGCGCCAGGGGCGATGCGGCCGCGGCGAGCACGAGCGTGCGCAGCTGCGCGAAGAGCCGTTCGACCTGCGCGGGCGCGTACCGCGAAGCGTTGAAGTGGAAGCTCGCGGTGAGCGCCTCGCCCGGCTCGAAGACGACGTTGAGGTCGTAGGGCACCTGCGCCTCGCCACTCGCCCCCTCGAGACGGAACCCGAGGTCGCCGCCGGCCATGGCGGAGGCGACCCCGGCATCGCGCGGGAAGTTCTCCCAGGCCACCAGGTGATCGATGGCCCCGTGCACCGCCTGGAGCTGCGCGAGCGGCAGGTGCGCGTGCTCCTGCGCGGCGACCACATCGGCCTGCACGCGCGCGGCGAGTACGGCGAGCGTCTCGTCCTCGTCGAACGCCAAGCGCAGCGGCACGGTGTTGGTGAAGAGCCCCACCATGGCCTCGATTCCCGCCACGCTCGCCGGCCGGCCCGAGACCACGATGCCGAAGGCGAGGTCGCGACGCCGGGCAGCGTCCGCCGGCGCGACCTGGTAGCGGCCGAGCAGGATCGCCCAGAGGGTCTTGAGGAGCGCGCCCGGCGTCACCTGACAGGCACCAGCGCAGCGCTCGAGCGCCTGGTACTCGGCCGGTGCGAAGCGCCATGCGAGCTGCTGCGCAGCGTACTCCCGCAGCTGCCATCCCGGCCGCGAGGAGGGAATCGACGCGGGCCCGTGGTATCCCGCGAGGGCTTGGCGCCAGTAGCGCCGGTCTTCCTCCGTGTCGCGGGCCTCGAGCCACTGGATGTAGCGCGAATAAGGCAGGGGCGCCGGCGGCACGTTGCCGCCGCCCGCGTACAGGCGCAGCAGGTCGGCGATGACGAGGCCCACGCTCCAGCCGTCGAGCAGGATGTGGTGGAAGGTCCACACGACCTGGTGCGCTTCGGCATCCAGGCGCAGCACGGCGATGCGCGAGGCGGGCTCGGCAGCGAGGTCGAAGGCGCGGCCGCGCTCCTCGCGGCGCAGCGCCGCGGCGCGTTCCTCGCGCTCTTCCCGCGGGACGTGGCCCAGGTCCTCGAAGCGCCAGCGCACGGGCACCTCCTTGAGCACCATCTGCAGCGGCCGTGCCGCCTTGTCGTGGACGAAGACGGTGCGCAGCGCCGCATGCCGGCGCACCAACTCGCGCCAGCAGCCTTCCAGGCGCGCCACGTCGAGCGTGCCGCGCAGGCGGTAGGTGACCTGCTCTCGATAGGCCAGGGAGTCGGGCTCGAGCAGCCACTCGAGGAGCATCCCCTCCTGCATCGGCGCCAGGGGGTAGAGGTCCTGCAGGTTCTCGCGCTGGATCACTTGAAGAGGTTCTCGAGATCGTCGACCGAGAGCCGGGCGTAGCTCAGGTCCGAGGGCGTGAGCTCGCCTTGCTGGCGGCCGGCGCAGAACGCGACGACCACGGCGATTTCACGCCGCCACGCCTCGAGCAGCTCGCGCATCGCCGCGATATCGAAGCGCGCGGCGTTGAAGGCGAGAGCCAGGCGCATGTATCCCGCCAGGGCGAGCGCGCTCACCTCCAGTTCCGCGAGACATGCGGCATCGGGATGCACGCCGCCTTCGACCGCCTGCGGCGACATGGCGAGAGGCGCACCGGGGTCGGCGTCCATCTGGCCTAGGTAGTTGAAGCTCACCTGCGGGCGCGCGCCGAGCGGGGCGCCGCCGAGGTAACGCAGCACGCCATAGGCGAGACCGCGGTCGGGTACGGCGCGCAGCGCTTCCTTCACCGACTTCACCTGGTGGCCCAGGTCGCGCCCGGGATCGACCGCCAGCACGAAGGGATAGAGGCTCGTGAACCAGCCGATGGTGCGGCTGGCGTCCACGCCCGGCGGCAGCGGGTGGCGCCCGTGCGACTCGAGCGTGAGTCCCGTCGCGGTGACGCCGAAGCGCGCGTGCAGCGCGCGGGCGAATGCCGCGAGCAGCAGGTCCTCGGCGCTGGTGCCGTAGGCGCGGTTGGCGTGGGTGAGCAGCTCCGCCGTGCCGGACTCGTCGAGCGTGAGCGTAATCGTCGCGCGGTCGCGATGGCGCGCGGGCGGAATGTCGCCGGCATCGACCAACGGCGAGCAGCGCGACTCGACCTCGCGCCAGTAGGCGAGCTGCGCGCGCGTGGCCCCGGCGCGCCCGTACTCGGCGACCGCGGCGGCGACTGCGAAGGGCGTGTCGGTGTCGGCCATGAATTCCGCGGCTGGGCCCTCCGCGGCGTGCAGCGCCGCCGCGAGGTCCTCGATCAGGATGCGCCACGAGACGCCATCGATGCACAGGTGGTGCACCACGACCAGCAGGCGATCGCGCTCCGCGCCGCGCGCGATGGCAAGGCGGTGCAGGTTGCCGGCGGCCAAGTCGAAGGGCGCGAGCAGCCCCGGCAGCGCCGCCGGCAGGTCCGTGACCGTCTCGACGTAGGGATGCGGCGCGCCGGCGGGCAGCGCGCGCGGTTCGCGGTCGAAGGCGAGCCGCAGTCCCTCGTGCCGGTCGCGCACCGCCGCGAAGGCGCGCGCTACACCTCCCGCGTCGAGGCGCCCGCGCGCATCGAGGAGCACCGCGTGGTGGAAGCGGCCGGGTTCCACGAGGTGCTCGGCGAAGAACCGGGCCTGCGCCGCGGTGAGTTGCGGCGCGGCGGGGCGCGGCGGCGCGCCCGCGGCCGGGCCGGCACGCGTGATGAACGGCGCGAGGCTGCGGATGGTCCGGTGGTGGAAGAGGTCGCGGATCTCCATGCGCAGTCCCTGGCGTGCCAGGCGCGAGAGGATCTGGATCGCCTTGATCGAGTCCCCGCCCAGGGAGAAGTAGCTGTCGTCCACACCCACGCGCGGCGTGCCCAGCACCGCCTGCCAGGTCGCGGCGAGCGCGTGCTCGATCTCGCCCGAGGGTGCGGCGTAGTCGGCTCCGACCTCGAGCGCCTGGCCCGCCGCCTGCGTCGCGAGCTGCTTGCGGTCGAGCTTGCCGCTGTCGGTGCGCGGCAGCGCGTCCATGCGCAGGAAGCGCGACGGGATCATGTGTTCCGGCAGCATCTCGCCCAGGTGGGCGCGCAGCGCTTCCACGGTCACTGGCGTCGAGAGCACCAGCGCCGCGTGCAGCTCCCCGCCCTCCTCGCCCTTCGCCACGAACACCGCCACCTGCTCGACCCCCGGATGGGTGGCGAGATGGTGCTCGATCTCGCCGGTCTCGATGCGGTAGCCGCGCACCTTCACCTGGTCGTCGTAACGCCCGAGGCATTCGATGCTGCCGTCCGTCAGCACGCGCCCGGCATCGGCAGTGCGGAAGGCGCGCAGACCGCCCAGTGCCGGCAGCCGCACGAACCGTGTCGCGGTGAGCGCCTCGTCGTTCACGTAGCCGCGGCCCACGCCGCGGCCGGCGATGCAGATCTCGCCGCGGGCGCCCCGCGGCGCCAGGTGTCCGGCGCGGTCCACCACGAAGACGGCCACGTTGGGAAGCGCGGCTCCGACCGGGACGCTGCCCGCGCGTTCCCCGGGCAAACGGTTGACGAGGTGCGCGGTCGCGTCCACGCAGCATTCGGTGGGGCCGTAGACGTTGCTCACCGCCATGCCGCCGGGCCGGACCACCTGGTCCGCCAGGTCCCAGGGCAGCGGCTCCCCGCCCACGAGCGCGTGGCGCACCGAGCCGCAAACGGCGTCGAAGCCCTCCGAGCGCGCCATCATGCCGAGCAGCGTCGGCGTGGCGTCGATCACGTCGACGCGGCTCTCGCGCAGGAAGCGATTGAGGGCGGCGCCGTCGCGCCGCGTCGCCTCGTCCACCACCACCAGTGTGTGGCCGAGCAGCAGCGCGGCAAAGATCTGCTGCACCGAGGCGTCGAATCCGTAGGAGGCGAGCAACGCCACGCGCAGCGCGCCGGGGTAGCGTTCGTACACGTGCGCCTCTAGGCCGCGCACCAGGTTCACCACCGAGTGATGCTCGATCATCACGCCCTTGGGACGCCCGGTCGATCCCGAGGTGTAGATCACGTAGGCGAGATCCGCCGGGCGCACCAGCGCGCCAACCGCGAGCTCGAGGCGCGCATCGGGATCGCGTGCGTCGAGTACCGGCACCGCCACCGCCGCGCGCGCACCGGCAACCGCCGCGCCCGATGCGATCACCGCCAGGCAGCGCGCGTCCGCGACGATGTAGGCGATGCGCTCCCGCGGCAGCGAGGGCTCGAGCGGCAGGTAGGCGGCGCCCGCCTTGAGCACCGCGAGCAGGGCCACGGCGAGTTCGGTGCCGCGCCCGGCGAGCACCGCGACGACCGCGTCGGGCTCGATCGGCACCAGCGCGCGCAGGCGGTGGGCGAGCGCGTTGGCGCGGCGGTCGAGCTCGGCGTAGGTGAGGCTCTCGCCCGCGGCCACCACCGCGATGCGATCCGGCACCCGGGCCGCGCAGCGCTCGAAGGCGTCCACCAGCGTATCCGTCGGGCCGGGCGCGGCCTCCGGCGCTGCCGTGCCCCGGATCGCCGCGCGCTCGGAGGCGGACAGAATGTCGATCTGGTCGAGCCGGATGCCGGCGCGGCGCGTGACTTCTTCGGCCACGGCGAGGAAGTGTCCCTCGATGGCCGCGACCTGCGCCGGCTCGTAGCGGCCCGCGGCGTAGGTGATGCGCACCTGCAGGTCCGCCGCCGGCACGAACTGGACGTCGAGGTCGTAGTGCGTCTGCTCCAGGTGCGTCACCGCCTCGACCGCGAAGCCCAGGTCGGGCAGCCCCGCCTCACCGGTGAGCCTCGGGTCCACAGGGTAGTTTGCGAGCGACACCAGCGTGCCGAAGAGGCCCTCCTCGAGGCGGTGCGCCGACTGCACGCGCGCGAGCGCCGCGTGCTGGTGCGGCCCGGCCTCGCCGGCCTCGCGCTGCATCGTGTCGACCAGTTCGTCGAAGGTTGCGGCGCGATCGAGGTGCACGCGCACCGGGATGGTGTTGATGAAGTTGCCGACGATGCGCTCCACGTCGGGGACCTCGGGCGGCCGGCCGGAGACCACGGAACCGAACACCACGTCGTTGGTGTCGGCGTAGCGCCCCAGCAGCAGCGCCCAGATGGCGTGCAGCACAACCGCGAGCGTCGCGCCGCGGCGGGCGGCGAGCTCCTGTAGGCGCGCGGTGCACGCAGTACCGAGCGAAAAGGAGAGCGTCCCGCGCTGCGCGGCCGCCGGACCCGCTCCGGTGCGCGTGTGCGGGATAGTCACGCGCTCGGCGCACCTGCCCAGGCGCTTGGCCCAGAACCGCGCTGCGGCCTCTTGGTCGCGCCCCTGCAGCCACTTCACGAAACGCGCGAAGGGCGCGGCCTTGGGCAGTGCCGCGGGCTGGCCCGCGCGCAGGCCGCGGTAGAGGTCGAGCAGCTCCGCGATCACCAGGCCGACGGACCAGCCATCAAGGGCGATGTGGTGGTGGCTCCAGACGATCTCGAAGCCGTCCTCGGCCAGGCGCAGCACCGCTACGCGCAACAGCGGCTCGCGGCCGAGGAGAAAGGGCCGCGCGCGATCGGCGTCCTTGTACGCGTGCACGCCGCGCTCGGCGTCGACGCAGCGCAGGTCGAGCCGCGCAACCGCGATCGGACGCGAGCGCAGCACCACCTGCAGCGGCGTGTCGGTGCCCTCATGTACGAACATCGACCGCAAGCTCGCGTGGCGCTCGATGAGTGCGTTCCACGCCGCCTCGAAGGCCACGACATCGAGCTCGCCGCGCACCCGCCACGAAAGCTGCTCGAAATACGCCTGCGAGCGCGGCTCCAGCAGCGCGTGGAAGAGCATCCCCTGCTGCATCGGGGTGAGCGGATAGATGTTCTCGACGTCGGTCCGGGCGCTCGCCATGCGTCACGCTCCCGGGCGCAGCGGCCCGATCGACACCAGGCGCGCGGCCCACAGTTCGCGCAGCTCCTCGAGCAGCGCCGCGCGCCCCTCGGGCGCAATGCCCACGGCATCGGCCACGCCGCCGATGCGCCGATCGGCGCCGGCCTGCAGCAGGAAGGCGCGCGCCGCCTCGCCGATGCGCCGGCGGCGACCCTGGCTCGAGCGCACGACGAGCTCGGCGAAGCGCTCGCGGCGCCCCTTGCCGGTGCTGGCCTCGACATCGCGGATCGCCACGGTCTCGGGCAGCCACGCCGCCATGCCCTCCCAGGCCGGCGCGTCCGCGCGCGCGCGGCTCACCAGGCAGTTGCCCACCACCAGTGTGTCGAGGCCGGTGGTGAGGTAGCAGGCCACCGCTTCGTCGATCGAGTCGACGACGGGCTCGGCGTTGTTGTTGAAGGAAGTGTTGAGGACCACGGGCACGCCGGTGAGCCGCCCGAACTCCTCGATCAGCCGGTAGTAGCGCTCGTTCTGCGCGCGATTGACCGTCTGCACGCGCGCCGAGCCGTCGATGTGGGTGACCGCGCCAAGCAGCGCGCGCTTGTCCTCGCTCACCGGCACCACGCACGTCATGTACGGCAGCGCCGGCGCGTGCGGCGGCACCTCGAAGTACTCGGCTGCGTGCTGCTCCAGCACCGACGGGGCGAACGGGCGATAGCCTTCGCGCTTCTTGATCATGGCGTTGATGCGCGTCATGTTCGCGGCGGGACGCGGGTCCGCCACGATGCTGCGGTTGCCCAGCGCGCGCGGGCCGAACTCGGAGCGGCCCTGCACCCAGCCCAGCACCTGGCCCTCGGCCAGCAGCCGTGCCGCCGCCGCGCAGGGATCCGCGACCGGCGTGACCGACACGAGCGGCGACCAGCGCTCGAGTACCGCGCGCGCGGCCGCGTCGGGGCCGATGTCGCGCCCCAAGAACAGGTGCTCGAGCGGCGCCGGGAGCACCCGCGGGCGCAGCGCGCGGTGCGCGTGCAGCGCCGCCCCGAGCGCCCCGCCCGCGTCGTGCGCGGCCGGGTGCACGAAGACCTCGTCGAAGAGGCCCGAAAGCAGGATCTTGCCGTTCAGCGTCGAGTTGTGCGCCACGCCCCCGGACAGGCACAGGCGGGGCTCGCCGGTGGACTCGCGCCAGTGCCGCAGCATGTGGAAGGCCACGGTCTCGAGGACTTCCTGCAGCGAGGCAGCGAGGTCCTTGTGCAGTCCCGAGAACGGCTCGTCGTCGCGCCGCGGCGCGAGCAGCGCGTGCAGCATGGGGACGCGTTCGAGGTGGAGGATGTACTCGCCGTCGGGCCCCAGTTCGTAGAAGTTGCGGAAGAGCGCGCGGTGGGGCGCCGGATCGCCGTACGGAGCGAGCCCCATCACCTTGTATTCCTCGAACATGTCGTAACCGAGGAACCGGATCGTCTCGCGGTAGAGGTAACCCAGCGAGTTGGCGACGCCGACCGAGCGCAGCGTCTCGAATTCGCCGCCGCGCACGCGCAGCGCCAGGCTCGCGTTGCCTTCGCCGGCGCCGTCGAGGGTCACGGCGAGGCAGTCGCGAAAACCGGAGTGGACGTACGCGCCCAGCGCATGGCACAGGTGGTGGTCGGCAAAGTGCAGGCGCGCCGGGTCGATGGGCCGCTCGAACTCCTCCTCGAGGGCGCGGCACAGCAGCGCGCGGATGCCGATGCGTTCGCGCCCCGCCTTGAGGCGCGTGTGGTACGCGTAGAGCACCTGGTCGGCAGCCTGCTCGGTGGCGTAGTAGGCAAAGGCGTCGACGTCGTCGATGCCGGCGCCGTGGGCCTCGAGGCAGGCGCGCACCGCGGGCGCGGCGCAGCGGTTGGTGTGCTTGATGCGGTTCAAGCGCTCCTGCTCGACCGCCGCGACCATGCGGCCGTCGTCCAGCAGCACCGCGGCCGCGTCGTGCATGAAGTCGTAAGGGAGGTCGTAGTCGAGGCGCCAGGCCGGGTCGAACCCGCCGGAGAGGCCCACGATCATCATGGCAGCGGCCTCCCGGCGATGCCCATCGCACACAGGTCGTAGAGCTGCTTGCCGGTGGGCGGCGGGCTGTAGAGGCGCTGCTCGTAGGGCCGGCGCAGCAGGCCGTGCCAGAGGAAGTCGCGCGCGGTCCGCGCCCAGCAGGCGGGACCCAGCTCGGCGAGCCCGCGCAGCTCGTCGCCGAGCGTGAGGGCGGGTTCGTGCCACAGGTTGAGCGAGATGGAGCTCGCCGGCGCGCGCAGGAAGTGCCACCAGCCGCGCGGGATGTAGAGCAGGTCCCCGGGCGCCAGCTCGCCGGTGAAGAACGTCGCCTCCTGCACGCGTGGAAAGCGTGCGGCATCCGGCGCCTCGGGATCGATGCGGCTCTTGGCGACGTTGTCAGCGAACGGATAGAGGTTGCGCCGGTCGGCCGGGGCTGCAAGGATCGCCACCTTGCTCCCGTGCAGTTGCAGCAGGCAGTTATCCATCGGGTCGTAGTGCAGACCCGAGCGCGTGCGCGCTCCAATCCAAAGGTTGACGAAGTGCCGCCCCGCGGGCACGAGGCTCGGGACGGGTGAGCCCTCCAGCAGGCCGGGAAAGTGCCCGACATCGGCCTGGTCCAGGTAGCAACTGGTGCCGCACTGCATCATCTGTACAAGTTCCCGAACCTTGAGCGTTTGGCGGTGCGCCTTCTCCGTCTGCTGGTACACCACCCCGGTCTGTGGCAGCTGCACGCTGGCGTGCGACTCGATGTCCCCATAGCGCGCATTGAACCACTCCGGGGTCCAGTCTAGCGCCTTCCATCCGGCGAGCGCGCCCGAGGCGATGACCGGCCGGCACGGCGCACGGTAGCGCGCGTCGAAGTCGGCGGGCAGGCCCGCGAGGCGCTCGATCGCGACGGCGGCGCTCATGCCACGGTCTTCCGCCGCGCCTTGCGCGCCAGCAGCGCCAGCATCAGCATCGACACGCCGTAGAGCGGCGGCGTGATGGGGTTGCTGAACAGGCGCGTGAGCGGCGCCACCTTCCAGAAGCGGTTGATGGAGCAGATGTAACCCTCGGAGACCGAGCTCACCTCGTGCCACCAGTTGGCGGGGATGAAGAGCACCTCCCCCGGCCCGAGCTCCACGTCCACGCGCTGCGGCAGCGCCTCGGCGAGCCGCGGGAAGCGCTCGAAGTCGGGGCGTTCCAGGTACACCTGGCTGATCCACGGCGCGATACCCTTGCGGCTCAGCGGGAACGGATACAGGTTGCGCGTCTGCGCGGGCGCGAAGAGTGCCACGCGCTTCACCCCGTGCAATTGCACCAGCGTGCCGTCGCCCGAGTCGAAGTGCAGCGGCTCGGTGTGGCCGGCCGGCCCCCACCAGAGGTTCAGGTCGATGGCGGCCTTCAGTCCCGTGCGGCTGCCGATGCGATCCACGGCCGGCCGGACCGCGCGCGCCAGCTCGCTCTCGCCGAGCGCCACCTGCGCCATGTAGACGTTGTCCTCGTGCGCGCGCCGGCTGGCGAGCATGGCAGCGTAGTCGGCCGGCAGCACCTGGATCATCTCCGCGTACTTCTTCCACTCCGACTTGGGCTTCGCGAAGTGGTCCTTGCCGTACAGGCGCGCCGGCAGCGGGGCCGCCGGGAGCATGGCGGTAATCCACTCCAGCGTGCACGGCGGCAGGCCCTGCAGCGCGCCCGTGATCACCACCGGGCGGCCTTCGCCGGAGCGGTACGTGGCTGCGAACTGCGCCGGGTCGATGCCCGAGATGTCGATGCGGTCGATGGTTTGCATGGTCTTTCCCTACTGGAGGGTCTTCACGAAGGCGTCGAGCGTCTCGGCGTCGAAGCCGTCAAAGTCGATGTCGGAGGGGGTGAGCTCGCGCTCGCGCCTCGACGTGTGCTCGACTACCGTCGCCAGCTCGCGCTCGAAGCCGGCGGCGAGTGCCGCCACCTTCCCGGTGGCGAGTCGCGTGCGTCCATGGGCGATGGCCACGTGCAGCTGCCCGCCCGAGACGAAGCCGATGATCTCGAGGTCATGGACGAGCGCCGCCTCGCGGGCGATCGTCGCACCCGTGTCCTCGTCGAGCCATCGCCAGGGGCCGGCGCGCAGCTCGTCGCCCAGTTGCCCGAGGTAGTTGAAGGCGATGGGCGGCAGCGGCCGCAGGGCCGGCGCCGCCAGGCGCTGCGCCTCCCACGTGGCGCCGCCGCGCGGCACGCGCCGCAACATCTCCTTCACGCCCTTCACCTGGCGGCCCACGTCGTCAGGACCGTCGAGGTCGAGTAGCACGGGATAGCGCGCGGTGAACCAGCCCACCGTGCGCGTCGCGTCAGCGCCCTCGGCCAGCGGCTCACGGCCGTGGCCCTCGAGCAGCACGCGCCAGCGCGTGCCGCCCGTCCAGGCCAGCAGTGCGCGGCCGAGGGCGGTGAGCAGCAGGTCGTCCATGCGCGTGCCGTAGGCCTCGTGGGCCGTCGACAGCAGCAGCGCCGTGAGCTCGGCCGACAGCGCCAGGCGAAGCTCGCCGCGATCGGCATGCGTCGCCCGCGCCGCGGGACCATCGAGCGGCAGCGCGGCACTCGGCGCTTCCTCCACGCCCGCCCAGTAGCGCCGCTCGTCCTCGGGAGCGCTCGCCGCCAGGTCGTGTAGCCGCGCCGCCCAGCTCGCGAAGGAATCCGATGCCGGGAGCAGCGACACCACACGCGCATCCCGTGCCTGCGCATAGGCGGTACCGAGATCCTCGATCACGATGCGCCACGACACACCGTCCACCACCAAGTGGTGCGCGGCGAGCAGCAGTCGCTCGGCTCCGGGCAGGCGATAGAGCACGGCGATGACGAGCGGCCCGCGCGCGAGCTCGGTCGCCGCCATCGCTGCCGCCGCGTGAGCGCGCATGGCGGCAACGGGCGAGTCCTCGCGCGACAGGTCCACTACCTCGGCCACGGGCGCGGCCTGGTCCCGGGCGCAATCCTGCAGCCACTTGCCATCGGTCTCGCGAAAGCGCATGCGCAGCGCGGCGTGGTGGCCATGCACGGCGGCGAGCGCGAGGTCGAGCGCGTGCACGTCCACCGGCTCCACCGAGCCCAGCAGCAGCGCCTGGTGGAAGTGGTGCCTGGGGCCGGGATGCTCGCGCAGGAACGAGGCCTGCACCGGGCCGAGCGGCACCGGGCCTGCCGCATCGGCGGGTGCGGTCGTGCTCGCCGCGAACGGCACGAGCCGCGGTGCCAGCTGGGCGAGCGTCGGACGCTCGAAGAGCTCGCGCAGATCGAGGCGCCAGCCTGCCTGGCGCAGCTTCGCCACGACCTGCAGCGCACGGATGGAGTCGCCGCCGATGGAGAAGAAGTTGTCGGCGGCGCCAACCGCGGAGCGCCCGGTAACGAGCGCCCATGCGGCTGCCAGTGCCCGCTCGCGCTCGTCGCGCGGCGCGAGATGCTCTGTGCCCTGCGCCAGCTCCTGCGCCGCGTCTGCGCGCGGCAGCCGCGCGCGATCGACCTTGCCGCTGGCGTTGAGCGGCAGGCGCTCGAGAACTAGGAAGATCGCGGGAACCATGTAGGGCGGCAGCTGCCCCGCAAGATGCTCCCGCAAATCCGTCACGGTGGGCACCGCGCCGCGGGCCGCGATGTAGGCGACGAGCCGCGCTGCCTCCTCGCCCTCGCGACGGGCTACGACCGCGGCCTCGCGCACGCCGGGGTGCCGCAGCAGGACGGACTCGATCTCGGCGGGCTCGACGCGGTGGCCGCGCACCTTGACCTGGTCGTCGCCGCGCCCGAGGAACTCGATCTCGCCCGTGCCTGTCCAGCGGCCGCGGTCGCCGGTGGCATAAAGGCGCGCCCCGGCGACGAACGGATCGGCACCGAAGGCGCGCGCGGTCAGGGCCGGCTGCCCGAGGTAGCCGCGCGCCAGGCACGGACCCCCGATCCGGATCTCGCCGGGCACGCCCGGGGGCACGGGCAGGCCGTCGCGGTCCACGACGTAGACGCGCGCGTTGGCGAGGGGCCGGCCGAGGGGCACGTGCATCCCGCGGAGCCGCTCGCCGGGCTCGACGGTCCGGAAGGTGTCGTCCACGCCGCACTCGGTGGGGCCGTACACGTTCGTGACGAGGATGCGCCGTGCCGTGTCCTGTGCATGCAGCCGCTCGATGAGCCGGGTAGGCAGCGCCTCGCCGCCGATCAGCAGGTGTTCGAGCACGAGGCCCTCGCGTCGGCCCAGGCCGGCGTCGAGCAGCAGCCCGAGCAGGCTCGGGGTCCCGTCGGCAAGCGCGATGCGGTGGGCGGCGAAGAAGTCGAGCAGCCCCGCGCCGCTGCGGCGCGTGTCGTCGTCGGCCACGTGCAGCGTGTGCCCGAGCAGCAGGCTCGCGAAAATCTGCTGCACCGAAGCATCGAAGGCGGTCGAGGCCACCAGCGCCACGTCGAGCCGACCGCGGTGGCGCGCGTAGACCGCCTCGGCGAGCGCCCCGACCAGGCTCGCGACCGCGCGGTGCTCGACCATCACGCCTTTCGGCCTCCCGGTGGAGCCCGAGGTGAAGATCGCGTAGGCGAGCTGCGCGGGGGAGGCAGGCAGGTCGAGCACCGTGTCGTCGTGGCGCCCGATGGCCTCGGCGTCGCGATCGAGGCACACCGCGGCGATGCCGGCCGGCAGTCCGTCGCGCAAGCCGGAGGTCGTGATCGCGACCCGGGCCCCCGCATCGGCCACGATCGCGGCCAGGCGCTCGCGGGGATGGGAACTGTCGAGCGGCACGTACGCGCCGCCGGCCTCGAGTACCGCGAGCGGCGCCACGATGAGGTCGGCCGAGCGCGGCAGGAGGATCGCGACGCGATCCTCCGCCGCCACGCCCATCGCCACGAGATGCCGCGCCAGGCGCGAAGCGCGCGCCGCCAGTTCGGCGTAGGTGAGTCGCTCGCGACCCGCGACGACGGCGGGCGCGGAGGGCGTGCGCGTGGCCTGGGCGCGGAAGCGCCGGTGCACGACTTCTTCCTCCGAGCGCAGTGCATCCGCTCCGCTCGCACGCTCCAGCAACTCCCGGGCTTCCTCCGCCTGCAGCAGCGGCAGCGACGACACCGGCCGCCGCGCGTACGCCGGCAGGCAGCCCAGCAGTCGCACCAGCTGGCGCGCCATGCGCTCGGCCGTGGCGGGCTCGAAGAGATCGGTGCAGTACTCGAGCTCGCCGCGGATCGCGCCGCCAGATTCCTCGAGCAGCACGGAGAGGTCGAGCTTGGCGGTGGCGCGGTCGATGTCGACCTGGCGCACCGCGAGGCCCGGCAGCCCCGGCGGCGCCGCCGGAAGGTTCTGCAGGACCAACGCGACCTGGAACAGCGGAGTCACGCCGAGGTGGCGATCCGGCGCCGCGGCCTCGACCAGCTTCTCGAATGGCAGCTGCTGGTGCGCGACCCCTTCCAGCGTCATGCGCCGCACGCGCGCCACGAGCCCGGCAACGTCGGGTTCGCCATCGAGGTCGATGCGCAGCGGGATGTAGTTCGACAGCACGCCGATGAGCGGCTCGAGTTCGGGCCGGTCGCGGTTGGCCACGGGCGTGCCGACGACGACGCACGACTGGCCGGCGTACCGCGCGAGCAGCGCGGCATAGCCCGCCAGCAGCACCATGAAGAGGCTGGCGTTGCATTCGCCTGCGAGCCGGCGCAGCGCCGCGGTGCTCTCGCGGTCGATCTCGAAGCGCACCACGGCGCCGCGGTGGCTCTGCCGCGCTGGTCGCGGGCGGTCGAGCGGCAGGTCGATCACGGCGGGAGCTCCGTCCATCTGCGCCCGCCAGTACCCGAGCGCCTCGGCGAGGACCTGCGTGGTGAGCGTGCGCCGCAGCTGGCGCGCGTAATCGGCGTACTGCATCGGCAGGGGCGGCAAGGCGGCCGTACCCGCACCCGCACCCACGTTCGCAGCGTAGAGCGCCGCGACCTCGCGGAACAGCACGCCCATCGACCAGCCGTCGGTCACAATGTGGTGCATCAGGCAGGCGAGGATGTGCAAGTCGCCATCCAGCCGCGCGAGGATGAAGCGCACCGGCGGTGCCGTCTCGAGCGCGAACACTTTCGCGGCCTCGGCGGCGATATGGGCGCGTGCCGCCGGCTCGCGCGCCTCGCGCGGGCCGGAAGCGAAATCGGCATGCGCGAGCACGGCGCGGCGCGGCCCGTCGGCGACTTGCACCGCGCCCTCGTCCGACTGCTTGAGGCGCGTGCGCAGGATGTCGTGTCGACGCACGACCTCGTCGAGCGCGCGCTGCAGGGCGGCGGCATCGAGCGAGCCGTCCAGGCGCAGCGCCGAGCAGACGTTGTAGGCCGCGCCCGCCGCCGCGTCGCCCGCCTCGAGCTGCGCGAGGAACCAGAGGCGCTCCTGGGCGAAGGAAAGCGGAGCCTCGGTCGCGTCCTCGCGGCGCGCGGCTGCAGCGGCGGCATCGGCCGCGGGCGCCGCTTCCGGCGCAGCGAGCGCCTGCACGTGCGCCGCCAGCCGCGCCACCGTCGGCGCCTCGAACAGCGCGGCCACGCCGACCGCCACGCCCAGCGCCTCGCGCAGGCGCGAGGCCACGCGGATGGCGACGAGCGAGTCGCCGCCCAGCTGGTGGAAGTCGTCGGCGGCGCCGATCTCGTCGACGCCGAGGGTCTCCTGCCAGATCGCGGCGATGCGCCGCTCCAGCTCGCCCTCGGGTGCGACGAACGGCGTGGCCATGAACGGCCGCGGATGGCGCGCCGTGGGCACCATGCGCGCCGCGAGCGCGGTAATGTCGGAGCGCACCGCCGCGTGGCGCGCCTCGTCGAACCCGGCAGGCGCGACGACCACCTGCGGATGGCACGGCACCGAGGCGATCGCATCGAAGCAGGCGAGCGCCTCCTCCACCGGCAGGCCGCCGCCCATGACTTCGCCAGTGCGCTCGAGGTGGCGGGCCTCGAGCGTGGCGCCCATGCCCAGGCCGCGCCAGCGATCCCAGCCGACGCTCACCACCGGATGGCCGCGCGCCGCGCGCTCATTCGCGAACGCGTCGAGGAACGCGTTGGCCGCCACGTACTCGACGTTGCCCACGCCGCCCACGTGCACCGCCACCGACGAGGCGAGCATCAGGAAGTCGAGCGGCTCGCCGTGCAGCACGTCCTCCAGCACCCGCACGCCGCGGACCTTGGCCGCGAGCCCGGGCAGCGACGCGTCCGCGCCACGCAGCGCGAGCGCACCGGTGGCCTCGACGCCGGCGGCGTGGATGACGCCGTGGATCGCGCCGAAGCGCTGGTGGGCGCGCGCGACGACCTGGGCCATCTGCGCCGCGTCGGTGACGTCGGCCTGGATCGCGAGCACCTCGGCATTTGCTGGACCGGCCTCGGGGCGCCGTGCGAAGACGAGCGCGCAATCACCCGGGGCATCGCCGCTGCGCGATCCTGCGGCCTCGAATCCCGCGGCGGCGAGCGCCTCGCACCATTGCGCCGGCGCCAGCAGTGGTGAGATGGTGCGATAGAGGTCCGAGTAGGTCCACCAATCCGGCGTGACGCCCCACACCATGGTGTTCCAGCGTGCCGGCGGCAGCGTCTCGACGAGGTGCAGCGTGCCGCCGGGCGCGAGGAGCGCGCGCAGGTGGCGCAGCGTCTGCGCGACGTCGGCCGTGGCGTGCACCACGTCCAGGCCGATCACGGCGTCGAAGGTCCCGGTCCAGCCCTGCGGCCCCGGCTCGCGGGAGATGTCGAGCTCGCCGAAGCGCATGCACGCGTGGCCAGCCTCCTCGGCCCACACAGCGGCGCGATCGACGAAGCTGCGGCCCAGGTCAGTGAACCAGTACTCGACCCCGCGGCCGGCGAGCGCCGGCACCACCTCGCGGGTGAGGAAGCGGTTGCCGCCGCCGATTTCGAGCACGCGCAGCGGCCTCGCCGTCGTGGCGGCGGTGCGCTCGAGCAGCTCGGCGATCACCCGTGCGTATCGCGCATGTCGCGTGCAGCCGGCCATCGCGGCCACGCCGGCCTCGACGAGCGCCGAGTCGCCGCGCGGATAGAGCACGCTCACGCCGCTCACCGCACCACGCAGAACCTCGTCCATGCGCATGCCGCATTGCCGCAGCAGCGCGAACACGGCGGCGAAATCGCTGTGTTCGGCGAGTGCGCGCTCATGCAGCCGCTCGGCCGTCACCGCGGGACGCTCGGCCACCACCCACGCCTCGCCGTCGCGGCGCAGCATTTCTTCGCCGGCGAGCATCCCGAGCATGAACTCGAGCAGCCGTACGTAGGGCGAGACCACGCCAATCTGCGCCGCGAGGGCGGACAGCGTATGGCGCTCGCCCGGTCGGAGCGAGACGCCGGCGCGCTCGAGGGACTCGAACGCGAGCGCTCCGCAATACCGGTCGAGCGTGCGCGCGAGCGCAGGCTCGACCGCGCGAACGGCATGCCGCCGCGCCGCCCGCGCTTCCGCCGCATCGATTGCCCCCGCGTCCAGTCGCAGCGCCGGCGCCACGCCCTCGACCGGTGCATCATCGAGGTCGAGCGTCACCAGTTCCTCCTCCGAGGCGAACAACGCCGGCCACTGCGCGGCCTCGGGCACCGGACGCCGGCCGGTGAGCACGAGGCGCGCGCCCGTGGTCTCGTGCAGGTGCCGGGCAATGCGTTGCCCGAGGGCGCCGAAGCCTCCGGTGATGAGGTACACGCCGCCCTGGCGCAGGCTGCGCTGGGCCGCCGCCTCGGGTGCAACCTCCGTGAAGGCCTGGGTCCAGCGGTGCCGGCCGCGATGGGCGACGACCCGCTCGTCGCCGCGCGCCAGGCACTCGGCGAGGATCGCCTGCACGCGCGCCTCGGAGGGCCGCGCGCCTTCCACATCCACGAGCCGGCAGTGGATCTCGGGAACCTCCTGCGGCAGGACGCGCACGGGACCGAGCAGCAGCGCCTTGGCTGCCTGCACGAGGTCCTGGCCGGTCACCTGGTGGACGCAGTCGCTCACCACGGTGAGGGTGGCCGACCGGGCTGCGGCGCGCGCGTGGCCCGCCAGGGCTTGCGCGAGCCCCAGCACGCCGATGTAGCCGCGTGCCGCGAGCTCGTCGTCGTCGCACGGCGTGCCGCCGGTCAGGCTGCAGAGGTGGATCACGTGGTCGGGACGCGCATCGTCGAGCCAGCGCGCATAGGTGGCCGCGAGGGCCGCCTTGCATTCGCCGGCCGAATACGCCCGAACGGCCACGCCCAGGCGGGAGAGCTGGGCCGCGAGCGCCTCGCCGACGCCGTGCGCGTCGCACAGCACCAGCCAGCGACCCTCGCAAGGCCCGCTTTCGATCGCAGCGGCCAGGCGCCAGGCGGGCCGGTAGATGCGCGTCCCGGGGCCACTGCGCTCGGGCGGGCGGGCGTCCCGCGTCGGCGGGTCGATCCAGTGGCGGCTGCGCTCGAACGGATAGGTCGGAAGCGCCACGCGACGTCGCGCCTCGGCGCCGTAGTAGCGCGCCCAGTCGATGGCCACGCCCGACGACCACAGCGTGCCCACGGCCACCGCGAGCGCTCGCGCCTCGTCCCGCCCCGCGCGAGCGCAACTGCTGACGATGACCTGGCCGGTGCTCGCCTGGCGCCGCGCCAGCGTGGCGAGCGTATCGCCCGGTCCCACCTCGAGCAGCGCCCGCTCCGGGGACTGCAGCAGCACGCCGGCCGCGGCGGCGAAACGCACCGGCTCGCGCAACTGGCGCACCCAGTACGCGGGATCGCGCGCCGTGGCGGCATCGACCCAGGTGCCGGTCAGGGAGGAAATCCAGGGGATCGACGGCTCGGCAAGCGCCACGCCCTCGACCTCGGCGTGGAACGCGTCCAGCATCGGATCCATCATCGCCGTGTGGAACGCGTGCGACGTCTGCAGGCGCCGCGCGGCCACGCCGGCCGCCTCCAGCTCGCGTTCGATGGCCGCGACCGCCTCCAGCGGGCCGCCCAGCACGCAGGCGCCTGGCGCGTTGATCGCCGAGATGTCCACACCCGCACGCAGCCAACCTCGCGCGCCATCCTCGTCCAACGGCACGGCGAGCATCGCGCCCGCGGGCAGCGCCTGCATCAGCCGCCCGCGCGCCGCCACCAGCCGCGCAGCCGCATCGAGCGTCATCACGCCGGCCGTGACCGCGGCCGCGTACTCGCCGACGCTGTGGCCCAGCACCGCCGCGGGCGCGACACCCCAGGAAGCCCACAGGCGCGACAGCGCGTATTGCATCGCGAAGATCGCCGCCTGCGCGTTCGCGGTGAGCGTGAGGCGTGCCACGGCATCGGGCCCCTCGCCCTGCGCCGGCGAGACCAGCTCGCTTGCATCGCCCGCGCCCCAGCGCGCGAGCACCGCCGCGGCTGCGGCAAACGCCTCCTGGAACACGGGCTCCTGGCGCGCCAGCGCCGCGCCCATGCCGAGGTGCTGGGCGCCCTGCCCCGGAAAGAGAAAGGCGACCGGGCGCTCGGCATGGAACGCGACCGCGGCGGGCGCCTTCCGCAACTGCGCGGCCGCATCGGCGGCGCTCTCGGCCACCACCGCGCGCCGCATCCCGAGCGCGCGCCGCCCGCAGGCCAGCGTGTACGCGACGTCGGCGAGGCCGGCGGCATCCTGCGCGAGCGCGTGCGCCAACCGTTGCGAGACCTGTTCGAGCGCCTGCGGGGTACGCCCCGAGACGCACAGCACCTGCGCCCGGCGCGGCGTCGCGCCCGTGGGCAACGGCGCCGGGGCTTCCTCGACCACCACATGGGCGTTGGTGCCGCCGATGCCGAAGGAGCTCACGCAGGCGCGCCGCGGACCTGCCAGGGGCCAGGGCCGCGCCTCGCCCGCGAGATAGAACGGGCTCGCCTCGAGCGCCAGCGCGGGATTCGGCCGCTCGAAGTGACGGTTGGGCGGAATGACGCCGTGCTGCACCGCCAGCACCGCCTTGATCAGGCCGGTCACGCCGGCCGCGGTATCAAGGTGGCCAATGTTGGCCTTCACCGAGCCCAGCGCGCAGTAGCCTCGCGCCTGCGACGTGCGCCGGAAAGCCTGCGTGAGCGCGGCCACCTCGATCGGGTCGCCGAGCGGCGTGCCGGTGCCATGCGCCTCCGCGTAGCCGATGGTCCCGGCGCGCACGCCGGCGAGGGCGTGGGCCTGCGCGATCACCGCTGCCTGCCCCGACACGCTGGGCGCGGTGTAGCCGATCTTGTCCGCGCCATCGTTGTTGATCGCCGATCCCGCGATCACGGCGTGCACGGTATCGCCTTGGGCGATGGCATCCTCGAGGCGCTTCAGCAGGACCATGCCAACGCCGTTGCCCGGCACCGTGCCCGCGGCGTGCGCATCGAACGGCCGGCAATGGCCGTCGGCCGACAGGATGCCGCCTTCGCGATACAGGTAGCCGTGCGCGAGCGGGACCGTCACGGCCGCGCCACCGGCGAGCGCCATGTCGCACTGGCGCGTGAGCAGGGCCTGGCAGGCCATCTGCACCGCGACCAGCGACGTCGAGCAGGCGGTCTGCACGTTCACGCTCGGCCCCGTGAATCCGAACTGGTACGAGATGCGCGTGGGCACGAAGTCCTTGTCGTTGCCCACCATCAGCGCCAGTTCGCCTTCGGAGGCGACGGCGTTGCGATGCGGGAAGACGTTGCGCAACAGGTAGCTGTTGAGGGCCACGCCGGCATAGACCGCCACGCGCGCGCCCGGGCGCGGCGCGCCGTGGCCGCCGTGCTCGAGCGCTTCCCACGCGCACTCGAGCATCACGCGGTGCTGCGGATCCATGAGCGCGGCCTCGCGCGGTGAAATGCCGAAGAGCGCGGCATCGAAGCAGTCGGCGTGCTCGAGCACGCCCTTGGCGCGAACGTAGGCGGGATTCGCGGCCTCGCGCGGATCGACCCCCGAGAGCGCGAGCTCCGCCCCAGTGAGGCGCCGGATCGACTCCACGCCCGCGAGCACGTTCTCCCAAAGGCCCGCGGCACTGTCCGCACCCGGCACGCGGCAGGCGTAGCCGATGACGGCGATGGCGTCCGGGCGCACGGGCTCAGTCATGGCTCGCGCGAGCTTCCTCGGCGGCGCGTGCCAGGCGCCGGATCGCGGCGGCCTGCTGCGCGGCGGCCTCGGCGGCATCGATGCCCGTGGCCGCCGCTGTGGCGCCCTCGAGGTGGCTCGCGAGACCCCGGATCGTGGGCCAGCGGAAGAGGTCGAGCACCGCGACCTCGCGCCCGAGACGCTCGGCGATCGCAGCGCGCACCTTCGCGAGCAGCAGCGAGTGGCCGCCCAGGTCGAAGAAGTTGTCGTCCATGCCGATGCCGTCCACCTTCAGCACGGAAGACCAGATGCCGGCGAGCTCGCGCTCCACCGCACTGCCCGCGGGCACCAATGCTGCCGGAGCGGGAAGCGCGGCGCGCGGCGCAGCCGCCAGTGCCGCGCGGTCGATCTTGCCGTTGGGCGTGGTGGGCAACGTCTCCAGCGCCACGATGCTGCCGGGCACGAGATACGCGGGCAGCCGCTCCTGCAGGTGGCGGCGCAGCGCCTGCACGTCGAGGTCCATCCCGGGCGCGGCCACGACATGGGCCGCGAGCCGCTGCTCCGCGCCCTCCCCCACGAGCAACACCACGGCATGGGCCACCGTGCCGTGCGCGAGCAGCGCCGCCTCGACATCCCCCGGCTCGATGCGGAAGCCGCGCAGCTTCACCTGCTGGTCGATGCGCCCGAGGCACTCGATACGTCCATCCTCGCGGCGCCGGCCAAGATCGCCGGTGCGGTACATGCGGGCCCCGGCACGCCGGGAGAACGGGTCGGGCCGGAACGCGCCCGCGGTGAGGCCGGGCCTGCCGTGGTAGCCGCGCGCAACGCCGTGGCCGCCGATCCAGATCTCGCCCACCATGCCCGGCGGCAGCGGCTCGAGGGACTCGTCGAGCACGTGCACCTCGCCGTTGGCGAGCGCCCGGCCGATGGTGACAGGCTCGCCCGCCCGCACCTCGTCGGCCGCGGACCAGATGGTGGTCTCGGTGGGACCGTAGACGTTCCATACCCGCGCGCAACGCGCACGTAGCGCCGCCGCCAAGCCGGGCGGCAGCGCCTCGCCCCCGCACAGCGCGCTCATCTCCGGCGTGCCCTGCCAGCCTGCCTCGACGAGCAGGCTCCAGGTGGCGGGCGTGGCCTGCATCGCGATCGCGCCGTGGCGCGCAATGGCCTGCGCCAGGCGCTGCGCGTCGAGCGTCTCCTCGCGCGTGGCGAGCGCGAGGCGCGCACCGCGCGTGAGCGGCAGGAAGACCTCGAGCACCGAGATGTCGAACGCGAAGGTGGTCACGGCGAGGAACACGTCGCCGGGCCCGAGCGGCAGCACGCGGTGCATCGCCTCGAGCAGGCCGGTGACGGCGCGATGCGGCACCGCGACTCCCTTGGGCCGGCCCGTGGACCCCGAGGTGTACATGAGGTAGGCAAGGCTCTCGGGATGGACCGCGGGCGCCGCGAATGCGGCGCCGCTCGCGGGCCCCGGCGCGCCGATGGGGACGATGCGCAGCGCTGCACCGTCGAAGCGCGGCACGAGGTGGGGCTCGACGGCGACGACGCGGGCGCGCGAGTCATCGAGCACCAGCGCAACGCGCGCCTGCGGATGCTCGGGATCGACGGGCACGTAGGCGGCGCCGCTTGCGAGGATTCCCAGCATGCCCACAATTGCCGGGGCGCCGCGCGCGGCGCACAGCCCCACAGCATCGCCCGGCATCACGCCGGCGGCACGCAGCGCCAGGACCATCGCGTCTGCGCGCGCGACGAGTTCGGCGTAGGTGATGGCCTCCTCGCCGCAGGCGAGGGCGATGGCCCCGGGCGCGCGCAGGGCCTGCTCGCGCACCAGCGCATCGAGGGGGCGGCCGTCGGGTTGCAGCGGCTGCGCCGACCTGCCGAGGCTCGCCGCGGCGGCGCGCTCCTCCGCATCCAGGAGCGACAGGCGCGAGATGCGCGAGTGTGGGTCCGCGGCCACGGCGGCGAGAAGCTCCCGCAGCTGCGCGGCAAGGCGTTGCGCCGAGGCGGCATCGAAGAGGTCGGTCGCGTACAGCAGCCGCGCGTGCAGACCGCCGGCGACTTCCCACACGTCGAGTTCGAGGTCGAAACGGACCGTGCCGGGCGCCGGATCGATGGCCGCCGCCGCCAACCCCGGCAGCGGGATCGTCGCAAGCGGCGCCTGCCCCGGCGCGTTGTGCAACCCGATCGACACCTGCGCGATCGGGTTGCGGCTGAGATCGCGCTCGGGCTGCAGCGCCTCGACCACGCGCTCGAACGGCAGGTCCTGGTGATCGTAGGCGTCGAGCGCCACGGCGCGCACGCGCCCCAGCAGCTCGGCGAAGGTCGGATCGCCCGTAAGGTCGACCTGCATCGCGAGCGTGTTCACGAAGCAGCCGACGATCGCGCCCCACTCGGGGCGGTTGCGCCCTGCGATGGGTGTGGCGATGACCACGCGCCCGGCGCGCGCGTGGCGGCCCAGCAGGACGCCGCCTGCGGCGAGCAGCAGCATGAAGAGGGTCGCCCCTGACTCCTCGCACAGGCGGCGCAGCGCCGCGGTGAGCGGTGCCTCGAGCGCGAATTCCACCCGCGCGCCGCGATGCGACGGCACCGGGGGCCGCGGCCGGTCGGCGGGCAGGGCCAGCACGCGCGGCGCGGCGGCGAGCGCGCGCATCCAGTAGTCCTGCTGCACGGTGGCCTGCGCATCCGCGAGCGCCTCGCGCTGCCAGCGCGCGTAGGCGGCGTACTGCGTCACCGGCCCATCCTCGGGCGAGGGCGCTCCCGCCGCCGCCGCATACGCCGCGGCGATCTCGCTTCCGATGAGCGCCACCGACCAGCCGTCGGCCACCATGTGGTGCGCGCACAGCGTGAACACGTGGTCGTTGTCGTCGAGCGCGATCAGGCCCGCGCGCAGCAGCGGACCCGAGGCGAGGTCGAACGGCTGCCGCAGCGCCTCGCGGGCGAGGCGCAGCGCCTGCTCCTCGCGCTCGGCCTGCGGCAGGTGCCGCAGGTCGGCGCGCGCGAGCATCGCCTCTGGCGGCGGCATCACCCGCTGCACCGGCGCGCCGTCGACGACGGGAAAGCGGCTGCGCAGGATCTCGTGGCGGCACACCAGCGCGAGAAGCGCCGCCTCGAGAGCGCGCGCGTCGAGCGGGCCGCGCAGGCGCTCGGCCATCGGCAGGTTGTAGGCCGCGGTGCCGGGCGCCATCTGGTCGAGGAACCAGAGGCGCTGCTGCGCGTAGGAAAGCGGCGCGTCCCCTGCGGCCACCTGCGTGCGCCGCAGCTGCTCGAGGATCTCGTGCTTGCGCGCGGCGAGCTCGGCCTGCAGCTCGCGCGTGAGCAGGCGCCGCGGCCCGCGGCACTGCAGCCGGTCGCCCTGCGCCAGCAGCTCGACGCCCAGCACCGCCACGCGCGCGAGCAGTGCGTCCAGCCCGGCGTCGCGCCCGGTCATGGCGCGAACGCCCCGGCGGCGGCCTTGGCCCCGGCCATGGAGTCGACGCGCATCGCGAGGCCCGCCACCGTGGTCTCCTCGAAGAGCACGCGCACCGGCAGGTCGATGCCGAAGGCGCGCCGCAGGCGCGAGGCGACCTGCGTGGCGAGCAGCGAGTTGCCGCCCAGATCGTAGAAATCGTCGTCGCGCGCCACCGCCTCGACGCCGAGCAGCTCGCGCCACGTCGCGGCAATCACGTCCTCCGTGCATACCCGTGCCATGGCGCCGCGTGCCGATCCGGGGGCGGCTTCAGCCTGCGCTCGCGGCAGCGCGGGCGCGGCTCGCGCAAGGCGTTCGGCGAGGTCGGTGCACGAGACCAGCACGCGCGGCCCGGCGGCGGCGGCGAGAATGCGCGAAAACATCGCTGCCCCGGCGGCGGGCGCAATGGCCTCCAGCTCGGCCGCAGACGGCACGCCCGCCGTCGTCGAAAGCCATGCATCCCACGCGATGCTCGTCCAGCGCGTGGCGTTCACGACGTCCTCCCGTTCGGCGACGGCATCGAGGTAGGCATTGGCGGCGGCGTAGGCCGCGAAGCCCAGGCCCCCCAGCACTGCCGCGAGCGACGACATGAGCACGCAGGCGCGCAACTGCCGGCCGCGGGCGGTCGCGGCGAGCGCATTGACGCCGTCGACCTTCGGGGCGAAGTGGCGCCGGGCGTCCGCGGGGCAGAGCTCCCCGAACGGCGTGAAGGTCCGGCCCGCCGGCGCGGCCGCGGCGTGAATCGCCACGTCCACGCGGCCGAACGCGGTTTCCGCCACTGCGAATGCCCTTCGCAGCTCCTCCTCCCGGCTCGCATCGGCGGCGATGTACAGCAGTTGTGCCCCGTCGCGGCGCAACGCGGCGAGCGCTGCCAGGCGCTCTGCGGTGGCGCCGTCTTCCTCCGCGGCAACGCCGTCGATGTCGAGCGTCTCCACCGCTTCGCCCGCCGCCTCCCATTCGTCCGGCGGCGGCAGCGGCGTGCGGCCCACGAGCACCAGGCGGGCGCGCTCGCTTTCGTGCAGGTGCTGGGCGAGGGCAAGCCCGATGCGGCCTGCACCCCCGATGATGAGGTACACCAGGGGGTCCTTCACCTGCGCGGGCGCGTCTTCCAGCGCCATGGGCTCCACCGCGGGACACCAGCGATGCGCGCCGCGGATCGCGACGACAGCGCCCGCGTCATCGGCGAGGCACTCGGCGAGAAGCCTCTCGAGCACCTCGGGCGGTGCCGTATCCCCGCCCAGGTCGATGTTCCTGCACGCGATCTCGGGATACTCCTGGGGCAACACGCGCAAGGGACCCAGCACCAGGCGAGCCTCGGCACCGCCCGCCTCGCCTCCCAGAACGCAATGCGCCTCGTACGTGACCGCGAGCACCGTCACCCGATCGGCCGCCGCCGCGCGCTCGGCGATGAGCGCTTGACCCAGCGCGACGACACTCTCGTAGCGCGGGTCCAGCAGCACGATGCGCGTTGCGCGCGCAGCACGCAGGCTCGCGCGCAGGTCGCGGTCCTGCGCGTCGTGGCGGGAGGCGCTCGCGCCCTCCTGCTCAAGGCCGGCGGCGATCCGCGCCGCGAGCCCCTCCAGCTCGCCCACGATGAGCCAGCGTTCAGCCGACGGGCTTGCGCGCGCCAGTCCCGGCGCGCGCGTCCAGGTAGCGCGGTATGCCGCGGGCTCCGGCGCCGCGACGCGGGGCTCGGCGCCGCCGCGCGGGGCGGGCGCATCGATCCAGCGGCGTACGCGCTCGAAGGGATAGAGCGGCAGCGACACGCGGCGCCCTGGCGCATCGCCGTAGAACGCGTCCCAATCGATGGCCTGCCCCGACCTCCAGGCCGTGGCGAGAGCTTCGGCCCGCTCGCGAGCCGCATCGGCCGTCGTCCCGGGCGCGCGCGCATCTTCGGCGCGCAGGGCGGTGATGGCTCCGCCCGCATCGGCGCATACCACCGCGAGGCGCTGCACCAGTGGCCGGCGGCCGGTGTTCAACGTGAAGGCGACGTCGGCCAGCGCAGGCGCGTTCGGTCCGGCGAGGCAGTCGGCCACGGCTGCCGCAAGCGCGCGCAGCGCCCGCGGCGTCTTCGCCGAAAGGCACAGCACTTCCCAGGGCCGCGAAACTTGCGAGGGTGATCGCCCGGGCGCGGATTCGAGCACCACGTGCGCGTTCGTTCCACCAATGCCGAAGGAGCTCACGCCGGCGCGGCGCGACGCCCCCTCCCAGGGCCGGCCCGTCTGCGGCACGTAGAACGGCGTGGTCTCCAGTAGCATCGCCGGGTTGGGACTCCGGAAGTGCAAGCTGGGCGGGATCACGCCGCGCGCGACCGCGAGTGCGGCCTTGATCAGCCCGACCACGCCCGCGGCGATGTCGAGGTGACCGATGTTGGACTTAGCCGACCCCAACGCGCAGTAGCCGCGCGCGCTCGCCGTGCGCCGGAACGCCTCGGTGAGCGCGGCCACCTCGATGGGATCGCCCACGGCGGTTCCCGTGCCGTGCGCCTCGACGTAGCCCAGCGAAGAGGCCGGCACGCCCGCGAGCGTGAGCGCCTCCAGCACGACGCCCGCCTGGCCCTCGACCCCCGGCGCCGTGTAGCCCACCTTGCGCGCGCCATCGTTGTTCACCGCGGATGCGAGGATCACGGCGTGCACGTTGTCGCCGTCGGCGAGCGCGTCCGCGAGGCGGCGCAGGACCACGATGCCCGCCCCGTTGCCGATCACCGTGCCGCTCGCCTCGGCATCGAAGGCACGGCAGTGCCCGTCGCGCGACAGGATCATCCCCTCCTCGTGGAGATAACCCACGCGCTGCGGCAGCCGCACCGCCGCGCCGCCCGCGAGCGCCAGGTCGCACTCGCCGGCAAGCAGCGCCTGGCAGGCGAGGTGGGTCGCGACGAGCGAGGTCGAGCACGCGGTCTGCACGTTCACCGCGGGGCCGTCGAAGTCGAAGAAGTAGGCGAGCCGCGTTGCGGCGAAGTCGCGCTCGCCACTGATGAGCGCCTGATAGGCGAGCGCCGAATCGCCCGTTTCGATCGAGGGCCGCACGTGGGCGTGGTAGTAGGTGCTGTTGGCCACGCCCGCGTAGACGCCGACCCGCAGGCGCCTGCCGACGTGTCCATGGCCCGCGTGCTCGAGCGCGTGCCAGGCGCACTCCAGCAGCGCGCGGTGCTGGGGATCGAGCATCGCCGCCTCGCGCGGCGGAAAGCCGAAGAGCTCGTTGTCGAAGCCCTCGACGTCGGCGAGGAATCCGCCGGCGCGCACGTAGCGCGGATCGCGCAGCAGTGCTTCGGGCACGCCCGCGGCGCGCAGTTCGTGGTCGGTGACAGTCTCGATCGACTCGCGGCCGTCGACGAGGTTGCGCCAGAAGGCCTCGACGTCGGCCGCGCCCGGCACGCGGCATGCCATGCCGACGATGGCGATGCGGTCGTCGTGCCCGGGCGGTGCGCTCATCGGCTCGCCCGCCCCTGCAGGCGCCCGGTGCGCCGCGCCTGGCGGACCTGCGCGCGCCCCTCGCTCCCGTCGAGGCGGCTCGCCTCGCCCTCCCTGGAACCCAGGCGCTCGGCAAGGGCGGCCACCGTGGGAAGCCGGAAGATCTCGACGATAGAGAGCGCGGTGCCGAAGTGATCCTGCAGGCGGCGGTGCAGGCGCGGGATCAGCAGCGAGTGCCCGCCCAGGTCGAAGAAGTTGTCGTGGAGCCCGACCTCGTCCGCGCCGAGCACCTCGCGCCATATCGCGGCCACGGCGCTCTCGGCCTCGCTCATGGGTTGCGCAGCCGGCCCGTCGCGCCGCGGCGCCGCGCCCAGCGCGGCAAGCGCGCGCTCGTCGACCTTGCCGTTGGGCGTGAGCGGCAACGCATCGAGCAGATGGATGGTCGCGGGCACCATGTACTCGGGAAGCGAAGCGCGCAGCCGCAGGCGCAGCGCCTCGGCTTCGGGCGCGGCTTGCGCTTCGCGCACGGCGTAGGCGAAGAGCGCCGGCTCGCCGCCTGCGCCCGGGCGCGCCAGCACGATGGCGTCGCGGATTCCCGGGCAGGCACGCAGCGCGGCCTCGATCTCGCCGCGCTCGATTCGGAAGCCGCGGATCTTCACCTGGCGATCGATCCGGCCGAGGTACTCGATCGTGCCGTCGGCGCGGAAGCGCGCGAGGTCGCCGGTGCGGTACAGGCGCGCGCCGGGCGCGGCGCCGTAGGGGTGCGGCACGAACCTCTCGGCCGTGAGGGCCGGCCGGCCGAGGTAGCCGCGCGCGACCCCCGCGCCACCCACGTAAAGTTCCCCCCGCACGCCCACCGGCGCGGGCTCGAGCCGCTCGTCCAGCACGAACACCTGGAGATCGGGAATCGGCACGCCGATGCGGCTGGGGCCGGGCAGCATCGCCTCCACCGGCGCGTAGGTCACGTGCACGGTGGTCTCGGTGATGCCGTACATGTTCACCAGGCGCGGCTCGTGGCCGTAGCGCGCGATCCACGGCGCGAGCATCGCCGCCTCGAGCGCCTCGCCGCCGAAGATCACCAGCCGCAGCGCGCGCAGGGGCGCCGCGGCGCGCTCGTCCGCGGCGATGAGGCTGCGGAAAGCCGATGGCGTCTGGTTGAGCACCGTCACGCCGTGCCGCGCCAGCAGCGCGTGGAACGCCCCGGGCGCGCGCGCGACGGCCCGGGGTACCACCACGAGGCGGCCGCCGTGCAGCAAGGCGCCCCAGAGCTCCCACACGGAAAAATCGAAGGCGTACGAGTGGAAGAGCGTCCAGGCATCGCCTGCGCCGAAGGCGAACCAAGCACGGGTCGCATCGAAGAGGCGCGTCACCTGGCGGTGCTCGACCAACACGCCCTTCGGACGGCCCGTCGTGCCCGAGGTGTAGATGCAATACGCGGCGTTCGCGGGGGACGCGGCGACCGGCGCGCCGGTTCCGGGCTCGGCCGCGATGGCGGCCGCGTCGCGCGCGAGATCGACGATCGTGCCGCGATACGGCGTGGGCCACGGCACGTCGAGTCCCCGGGTCACGAGCACGGGCGCACCCGAGTCCTCGAGCATGAAGGCCACGCGTTCCGCGGGGGCGCCCGGTTCCATGGGCAGGTAGGCCCCGCCGGCCTTCAGCACGGCGAGGATCGCCACCACCATCTCGATGCCGGGCTCGAGGGACAGCGCCACCAGGACCTCAGGTCCGACACCGAGCCTCCGCAGGCGTGCCGCGAGCCGGTCGGCACGTCCATCAAGCTCGCCATAGGTGACTTGCGAGGATTCGTACACGAGCGCGATCGCATCCGGGGTTCTGCGGGCAACCGCTTCGAACAGTTGGTGCAGGCAGGCATCCGCGGACCTGACAGCAGGCGTCCGGCTCGGGCCACCGAGAATGGACTCGCGCTCAGCCTGACTCAGCAACCCCAACGCATCAACAGGTCGCTGCGGTTCTCGCGCAGCCTCCTTGAGAAGGTTACGGTAGTGCCTGCCCAGGCGCTCGACGGTGGCAGCATTGAAGAGGTCGGGGTCATACTTCAATACGCCTCTGAGCGAGTCCCCGGTATCCATCAGTTCCATCGTCAGATCGAATTGACCCTCCTGCTGGTGCAGCCGGTGCGGCCGCAATCGCAGTCCACCCCAATCGATCTCGGTCGCATCGCCCGATGCGCTCATGAGACCGAGGATTTCTCCCGCCTGTTGTGCCTGCTGGTAGACGAAATTCACCTGGAAGAGCGGCGAGCGCCCTGGATCTCGATCGGGGCGCAGTCGCTGGACGACGAGCGGGAACGGCAGGTCTTGCGCCTCCATGGCCCCGAGCAGCGCGTCGCGCGTGCGATCAAGCAGCGCTGCAAAGGTGGGATCGCCGGAGAGGTCGGCGCGCAGGACCACCTGGTTCACGAAGTGCCCGACGACATTCGCGAAGGCACGCTCGGTGCGCCCGGCCGCAGGGATGCCGATCAGCAGGTCCTTCTGCCCGGTGTAACGGCTGAGTAATGCGGTGAACCCCGCCGCGAGCACGGTGAAGGGCGTGAATCCGCGCTCCTGCGCCAGGCGCACAATACCGTCACGCAGGTCTGCGGGGAAGTCGATGGTGAGCGAGCCGCCGCGTCCCGAAGAAACCGCGGGACGCGGTCGGTCGGTGGGCAGATCGAGCACGGGCAACTCGCCCGAGAGCCGATCGTGCCAATACCGCCACTGCCGCTGGCCCTCATCGCCCTTCACCAATGCGCGCTCTCGTAACACGAAGTCCACATGGGAATGGGTCACCGGCGACAGCTTGGCCGGGCGCCCGGCGCATTCAGCCGCGTAAAGCGCCTTCAACTCGTCCACCACGATCCACAAGGACCAACCATCGCAGGCGATGTGGTGCGCCACGAGCAGCAGCACATGGTCCTCGTCGCTGCAGCCGAACAGGTGCAGGCGCGCCGGCTCGCCCACTTCGAGTTCGAAGGGCCGGCGATAGGCCGCTACCACCGCGAGTTCACGGCCGGCCTCATCCCCCGGGTAGCGGGCCACCTCGAAGGTATCGGTGAATGCGCTGCACACGCGCTGCACTGGCTCGCCCTGCTCCAGGCAGCACTGAATACGCAGCGCCGCATGCCGCTCCCGCAAGGCGCGCCACGCCCGGCGCATGGCCTCCACATCGACTCGGGAACCCACGCGAGCCGAGAAGGCCACATGGTAGGCAGGACTTCCTGGCCGCATGCGATGCAGAAGCCACAAGGCCTGCTGGCCGTGCGAAAGCGGCCAAGGCTGGCTCTCGAGCGCAGCCCGAGGCACCGCCGTTTCGGCAGCACCGGTAACCGCAGCGGCGATTCGCCCCTCGACCGCGGCCACTACCTGTTCAACGCTGGCGCCACGGATCAGTTCCACCAACGGGACCGATTCATTCAGGGCCCCAATAAGGCGATTGCGCAGTTCCAGCGCCATGAGTGAATCCAGACCGAAGCTCGTGAGCGGCGTGCGCACATCAAGTGTCGAGACGTCGATGCGCAGAATGTTCGCAGCCTCACGCAGCAGCCAGGCCAAGAGGTACGCACGGCGTTCGTCCGGCGTTAACGTGACGAGGTGTACGAGTTCTGAAGCGACCTGCGCGACCTCAGTACGCACTTGCACAACGCGGGACAGGAAAGGCGCACGGGCCAGCGCAGGATAGCGCCCAGCCCAAGTCCCCCAATCGATCGGAAGCACGGTGAAGAGCGGCCGGTCCGACTGCCAGAGTTCACCCAGGAGACGAAGGCCAGTGTCCGGCTCGATCGTCTCGGCCGCGCGCGCGCCTCCGTGCACCTCAAGCAACCCCTCAGCCATGCCACCGCCCGCCCACGCGCCCCATTGGATGCACAGGGCACGGCCGCCGCGCGAGCGCCGTTCGGTAGCGATCGCATCGAGGGCGCTGTTAGCAGCGGCATACGCCGCAAGCCCGGGCGAACCCAGTACAGCTGAGGCTGAAGAGAACAAGACGAAGGCCTCGAGTTCATCGGCCGCAAACAGGCGATCGAGAGAGCGAGCGCCATGGACCTTCGCGGCCAAGTGCTGGTGCAGTGCGTCGCGGCCAAGTTCGAGCGCCGGTGACAGCGCGATCGTGCCCGCAGCGTGCACCACGCCTCGGACCGGAGGATTCATCTCGCGCCGGTGCTGCGCGAGCCAGGCGGCGAGCGCAGCATCGTCGCGCACATCCAAGGCAACCGTCTGGACATGGGTCCCGAGTGCCTCCAAGGCGAGCAAGGCAGCGATGCGATGCCCCATCTTGCACGTCGGATCAAGCTCTCTCCACTGCGCGCGCGGCGGCAGCGCGTCGCGCCCCATCAGCACGAGGTGACGGCAGCCGCGCTCGGCCAGCCAACGAGCGACGCGCAGGCCCAGCGCACCCAAGCCGCCGGTCACGAGGTAAGTGCAGTCCGGCAGCACACGCGGCGGGTCTCCGGGCAGCTGCATCGCCGCCGTCAGCCGCGGCACCAAGAGCCGGCCACTGCGCGCGGCCATCTGGTCCTCAATCGACTCTGAGGCCAGGGCCTCGGCGATGACCTCGATGCCAGCTTGGGCGTCGGCAGGGTCGAGGTCCACCAGCCAAGTCGGGGCTTCCCGCTCCACCGCCAGGGTACGGCCCAATCCCCAGGCCGCGGCACCGTAAATTGATGGGGAACGTGACGAATCTCCGGGCAAACTCCACGCACCACGCGTGACGATCAACAGGCGCTCAGCCGATCCGCGAGCGCCCTCGAGCAGTGCAAGGAGGCGATCCGCAAGTTCCTCGGCATCGGCGTAGCCCAAACCCGTATTGGCGCGGATCACCCGATGCCCGCGCTCCTGGAGGGCTTGGGCAAGAAGCCGAGCCGCCGGCTCATCTTCACCTGCGTGTGCGATCGTCCAGCGGCCTGCGGGCGCTGTGCCCTGTGGCACCTCGGCGGCGATCCACTCGATGGTGTGCAGCCAGGAGCCGCCGGCACGCTGCATCGGCCCTGCCAGGTCGAGGAATTCGAAACGCAAGTCGAGAAACTCGGCCACGAAATGCCCGCTCGGGTCAACCACGCGCACATCACCCACCGCGATGCGCGAATGCTCAGCATCGGTGGCCCGCAGAGTCGCGTGACTGTACAGGGGACCGTCGCCCAGCGGCGCGTACACACGCACGGCACCAAGCGACTTGCCGACGAATGCGCCTCGGCGATCTCCGTTCAGCGCCGCTGCGAGCACCTGTACGCAGGCATCGAGCAGTGCGGGATGCGCCGGGTGTGCGCCGTGCGCCAAGCCCTCGGGCAGCTCGATGCGGCCGATCGCCTCGGCACGACCAAGGCTCAACTGAGTGAGCCCCTGGAACGCAGTGCCCCAGCGGTTGCCACGCTCGCGCCAGATGCCGTAGAAGGTGGGTGCTGCGAGGTCGACGGTGCAGCGCGCGCGGACGGCTGCGATGTCCAGCAGGTCGGTGAAGACAGGGGCGGGCTTGGAAACCGTCGCACGCAGGGTGCAGTGGCGTGTCCAATCGCCGTTGGCTCCCGCTGCACGGCTGTGGAATGCCACCTCCGCAGCAAGCCCCTCGCGTTCAACATGAACCTGCAGGTCGCGCGGATCTCCAGCGGCAAGCACCAACGGGCGCTCGAAAGTGATGTCCGACAACTCGACGGACTCGACGCCCAGAACCTCGCGGGCCCCGAGGATCGCGCCCTCTACGAATGCCGTTCCAGGATAGATCACCGCAGAGTCGACCTGGTGGTCGGCCAGCCACGGTTCATCGGCAAGGTCCACCCGTCGCACCCAGGCATGGCCGTACACCGGGGCGAGCGGCAGCCGGTCTCCCAGCACCTCATGGCGCCCGTCACCCGGTAAACGGGACAACTGAGCAGCCGGCGCGGCCTCTCTAAACCAGTGGCGTTGGCGCTGGAAGGGGTAGAGCGGAAGGGGCACATGCGCATGCGGCACCTGACTCCACACACCAACCCAATCGAGATCGACACCGCGCGTGTACAGAGCCGCCTGTGCCTCGGCAACCTGGCGACGGTCGCGGCGGCCACGGCGCAGCGAAGCGACGCAGGCTGGTCCCGGCTCTCCCGCGTCTTGCTGCACGAGTGCGCCCAGTGTCGGGTGCGGGCCCAACTCAAGGAAGGTGGAGATGCCGGTCGCGCGAACCGCCGCCGCGCAATCGCCGAAGCGGATGCACCCGACCAGCTGGGCCAGCCAGTACTCAGGGCCTTCGAGCTCTCCCGGCAACGCGAGCCGCCCGTGGAGGTTGGCGTAAATCGGCAGCACTGGTGCGCGCCAAGCCACGCC
>Ga0315906_10000625_pt1 | contig 56233 bp, 45 predicted proteins | sample LakEriMetagenome_4_FD_203526 | JGI IMG/M metagenome (GOLD analysis project Ga0315906, IMG submission 203526) | Freshwater fungal communities from buoy surface, Lake Erie, Ohio, United States - Buoy 2 MA122 | ecosystem: Environmental > Aquatic > Freshwater > Lake > Lake biofilm | place: USA...
CCGTGCCACGCGAGGCACTCGACGACGCGCCCGGTGATGTCCGGGCACGATGGATCCTGCATGGCGTTGTGGTCGGCGAACGGCACGTACTCGAGGATGCGCCGGTCGCGCGTGCGGTCGAAGGCCGCCCAGCCGCCGTCGTCGTTCTGCATCGCGAGGAGCCAGCGCACGCCGCGCGCGGCGGCCGCGCGCGCCTCGGCATCGCCGCAGCGCTCGAGCGCCATCGCCACCATCGCGGTGTCGTCGCAGTCGGGATAGAACGCGTTCGCGTACTCGAAGGCCCAGCCGCCCGGCGCGACCTCGCCGTCGCAGTTCGCGGCCCAGTCGCCGCGCACGCGGCATTCCCGCGCGGCGAGCCAGCGCGAGGCCGCGGCGGCGCCAGGATCGTTCGCGGTGTAGCCGCAGTCGGCGAACGCGTAGAGCGCGATGCCCGTGTCCCACACCGGCGAGAAACACGGCTGGATGCGGATCGGCGCATCCGCGCTCCTCCCGAGCTCGACGAAGAACGCGTCGAGCTCGCGCTCGGCGCGCGCGACGAGCGGATGCGCGCGGTCGAACCCGAGCGCGTGCAGCACGATCTGCCAGTAGACCATCGGCGGAAAGATCGCGCCGAGCCCGTCGGTCGCGGCGCCGCCGTCCTGCCCGGCGCGCGCGACGATCCAGTCGAACGCGCGGGCGAGCGCCGCCTGCCGCCACGGGGTTCCGCCGCGCTCGTGGACGCACTTGAGCAGGCGATCGGCCGCGAGGAAGAAGCGCTTCCACGCCGGCGGCGCGTCGTTCGTCGGCTTCAGCCGATGCCGCGCGTCATGGTCGAGGAAGAGTTCGTCGATCCCGAGCTCGCGCGGCAGTTCGCGCGTCGGCCGCCGGGTCGCGACGATCGCGAGCGGCAGGATCATCGTGCGGCTCCATGCGCTGACCTTGTCGAGGTGGAAGTAGAACCACTTCGGTAGGAACACGATCTCGGGCGGGATCGCCGGCACCGCGTTCCACGAGACCTGACCGAGCGCCGCGAGGTAGAAGTTGGTGAAGGAGTTGCACTTCTCCGCGCCGCCGAGGCTGCGGATGAGCGCGCAGGCGCGGCGCATGTGCGGCGCGTCGGGCCGGTCGCCCGCGAGCTTCAGCGCGAAGTAGGCCTTCACGCACGCGGAGATGTCGGGCGCGGAGCCCGGGTACTGCCCCCAGCCGCCGTCCGGCCGCTGCAGCGAGCGCAGGTACGCGGCGATGCGGGCGAGCGTCTCGGGCCCGCGTCCGTCCGCGAGCGGCGCGCGCTCCTGCCCGAGGATCCACTTCATCAGCAGGTATTCGCTCTCGAGGATCGAGTCGCCCTCGAGTTCGCCGCACCAGTGGCCGTCGGCACGCTGCAGCGACGCGAGCGCCTGCACGGCGGCCTCGAGATGCATCTCGATCGACTCGTTGGAGAGCGGCGTGGATTCGTGGTCGTGCGGAACGGCTCGCATGCGTGACCTGCGGGGAAGCGAGGAATGTACCTCCGCCCGCCCCACGCCGAAAGCAGCGTCGGATGCGGCGCCCGCCGCCCGGATTCGCGGCCGCAGCGGCGACCTGCCGCTGGAGCGAGCGAGCTCCGAAGGAGGCGCGAGCGCCCACCGAGCGGGCAACCAGAAGGCCGTCGCGATTCACTCGCGCGGCCTTCCCCAAAGCGAGCAAACGCGCGCATGCGCGGCGAAGCCGCGCCAGCGCGCGACTTGCGAGCGCTCAGATTTCCAGTCGCGAGCGCCCACGGAAGGGGCAACCAGAAGGCCGTCGCGATTCATTCGCGCGGCCTTCCCCAAAGCTCGGACGCGGCGAAGGCCGCGTCCGAGCGCTCAAGCATCCAGTCGCGAACGCCCACGGAAGGGGCAACCAGAAGGCCGTCGCGATTCACTCGCGCGGCCTTCCCCAAGGCTCGGACGCGGCGAAGGCCGCGTCCGAGCGCTCAAGCACGTACCAGAGGGAGCCGCCGCAGCGGCGACCTGCCGCTGGAGCGAGCGAGCTCCGAAGGAGTCGCGAGCGCCCACACAAAACGAGAGAAGCCGCGGCGTCTCACGCCGCGGCTGTAGTACCAGAGGGAGCCGCCGCAGCGGCGACCTGCCGCTGGAGCGAGCGAGCTCCGAAGGAGTCGCGAGCGCCCACGGAAGGGGCAACCAGAAGGCCGTCGCGATTCACTCGCGCGGCCTTCCCCAAAGCGAGCAAACGCGCGCACGCGCGGCGAAGCCGCGCCAGCGCGCGACTTGCGAGCGCTCAAAACTTATCCAACTCCCGAATCGGCACCGGCCGCCGCTCGCGCGCGGACCGGATCGCCGCCTCGAGCACGCACTGCGTCTTCAGCGCGTCCTCGAAGTCGGGCATCGGGACGACCGGCGAGCCGCCCGCCGCCATCGCGCAGATGTCGGCGGCCTGGCTGATGAATCCGTGCTCGTAGCCGATCAGGTGCGCCGCCGGCCAGTAGTGGCCCGCGTACGGATGCGCGCCGTCGGTGCACATGATTCGGCTCCAGCCGCGCAGCTTCGGATCGAGCGTGTGGTCCCACCACTCGAGCTCGTTCATACGCTCGAAATCGAACTTGATCGACCCCTTCTCGCCGTTGATCTCGATGTTGTTGCGGTTCTGGTTGCCGGTGGCGAGCCGCGTCGCCTCGAAGCTCGCGACCGCGCCCTGCTTGAAGCGCGCGAGGAAGAGCACGCAGTCGTCGACCGTCGACTTGCCCGCCTTCTTCCCCGAGCTCTTCGCGCCCTTGCCGGAGATCTCGCCGCCGGAGCTCGCGATCACCGCGCGCTCCTTGATGAAGGTCTCCTCGATCGCGCCCGACACCTCGACGACCTCGTCGCCGGTGATGAAGCGCGCCATGTCGATGATGTGCGCGTTCAGGTCGCCGTGCGCGCCGGAACCCGCGAGATCGCCCTGGAAGCGCCACAGGAGCGGCGTGTCCGGGCCGCCCCAGTCCTGCAGGTAGCTCGCGCGCACATGGAAGATGCGCCCGAGGCGGCCTTCCTTCACGAGGCGATGCGCGAGCGCGACCGCCGGGCAGCGGCGATAGTTGTACCAGACGAAGGTGCGCACGCCCTTCTTGGCGGCGGCGCGCGCCGCGAGCACCATCTTCTTCGCATCCGCGAGCGTGCCGGCGAGCGGCTTCTCGCAGGCGACGTGCTTGCCGGCCTCGAGGCAGGCGATCGACATCTCGGCGTGCAGGTGGTTCGGCGTCGAGACGTCGACGAGGTCGATCGAGGAATCCTTCAGGATGTCCTTCCAGTTGACCGTCGAGTTGCGCCAGCCCCAGCGCGCGGCGAAGGCGCAGGTCTCCTCGGGATTCCGCCCGGCGACGAGGCGCATCTCCGGCGGGCGCTTGAGGTCGAAGAACTGCCCGCACTTGCCCCACGCCGTCGAGTGGGCGCGGCCCATGAACTTGGTGCCGATGAGCGCCACGCCGAGCGGTCCCTCGGACTGCGCGCGCTCCTGCTTGCTGCGGTCGACCTTCGCCATCGCTCGATCCTCTCGGTGTTCCCGCGTCCGGCGGCGCCGCGAGCGCCGCATCCGTCCGAGGTGCGGGCACTATGCTAACCGCCCGGCCGAGGCCGCGGCCCGCATCGGGCCCGTGCGCAGGACGAACGAGCGGCCGAATCTCGTGGAAGGACCCCACATGCGCGACATCCCGTCGAACGACCCCGCCCAGACCGCAGACCGCCGCAGCCTCGACGAAGGCGCGCTTCGATCCGAGCTCGCCGCCGTGCGCGCCGAGCTCGCCGCGGTGCGGGCGGAATCGCGCTCGTCGCGCCGGATCGCCGGCCTGTCGGCGTGCGCGCTCGTCGCAGCGCTCTTCGGCGGATTGATCGCGATGGAGAACGCCGAGGTCGCGCGCGTGATCCAGACGCGGCGGCTCGAGATCATCGACGAGGCCGGTCGCGTCGCGCTCGTCGCCACGAGCACCGCGCAGGGCGGGCGGGTCGACCTCTGGAACGCTGCCGGCGCCAATGTCGCGCGCGTCGGTTCGAACGACGTCGGAGGCGACTTCATCCTCTGGAACGGCGAGGGTCGCGCGGCCTTCAGCGCGTACGCGCAGGCGTCGGGCGGCCGCGCCGAGCTCGGCACGAGCGCGGGCAAGCTCGCCGGCGTGATCGAAGCGAGCCCCGCGGGCGGGCGGCTCACCCTTGCGAACGCCGCCGGCAACTCGGTGGTCGGCGCCGGCGCCTTCGAGGCCGGCGGCGCGATCCGGCTCGGCGACCGCGAGAACAACGACGCCGCGGTGCTGCAGGCGACCGCGACCGGCGGAAGCCTCGGGCTGCAGGCGCCGGACGGCGCGCTCGTCGCGCGGCTGCGCGGCGTCGAGACCGGCGGCGAGCTCGATCTCGCCTCGCGCTCGGGGAAGCAGCGCATCGCCGCGTCCGCACTTGAGGCCGAGGCCGCGATCACCGCGTCGACCGACGCGGGCTCGTCGCGGCTCGAGGCCGGTCGCGCGGGCGGAGCGGTCGAGGTGCGCAATCCGGATGGCGACCGCATCGTGTCGCTCGAGCCCGCCGAGGGTGCCGGCATCGTCCTCTGCCGCGCGCGCGGCGAGCGCGTCCTCGCGTCGATCGGCGCCACGCCGACCGCGGTGCAGGGCTCCGACCGCGGAGGTCTCGTGCAGGTCTTCAACGCGTCGCAGCAGCCCGTCTTCGCGGCGACCGCGAACGGCGACGGCGCCGGGCGTCTCGCGCTCGGCACCGCCGCGGGAAGCGCCACCCTCGTCGCCGAGAGCGGCCGCGACGACGGCGCGAGCATGAGCTTCGCGCGCGCCGGCAAGCGCTCGATCGCCTTCCTCGCCGGTCCGAACGGCGGACTTCTCAACCTCTTCTCCGCGACCGGCGTGCCGCTCGTCGTGGCCGGTGCCGCCGACGACGCGCAGGGTGGGCTTGTGGTGGTGCGCAGTTCCGAAGGCAAGGATCTCCTGCGCGCCGGCGTCGATGACAAGGGCTCGGGCAACGTGATCCTCTTCAACAAGGATGCGAGCGAGCGCAAGTCGGTCGCGGGGCCGCGCTGAAGCGAGACGAGTCGCTGGACGAGTTGCGGGAAAAGCAGTGCGAAAACCCGACGCTCCGCGTCCGAGTGGTACGATCGCGGCCATGAACCTCACCGCACACGGCGTCCTTCGCCCGATCGCCCCGCTCGCGCTTCTCCTCGCGCTCGCGGGTGCCGCCGACCTCTCGTTCACGCCGCTCGCGGGCGCGTCCCCCGCCGCGGGTTCGTTCGCCGCCGCCACGGCCGCGGACGAGTTCCCCGACGACTGGTTCTGGCGCCAAGGCGCCACCGGCAAGGCGCACAAGAAGATGGAAGGCAAGGCGCCGCCGGCGCTCAAGCTGACCGGGTGGCACGGCACCGAGAGCGAGATCGCGCCGCTTCGCGACGGCGACGTCTTCGCGGCGCTGAAGGGCAAGGTCGTGGTGGTCGACTTCTGGGCGACTTGGTGCGGCCCCTGCCGCAAGGCGCTTCCCGAGAACGTCGAGATGGCGCGCGAGCTCGGCGAGCGCGGGCTCGTCGTGCTCGGCGTCCACGACGCCGCGCGCGGACACGAGACCATGGTCGAGGTCGGCACCGCCGCAGGCATCACCTATCCGATGGCGATCGACGACGGCGGAAAGAGCGCGCGCGCGTGGAACGTCGGCTTCTGGCCGACCTACGCGGTGATCGATCGCGCCGGCATCGTGCGCGCGGTCGGCCTCCAGCCGCAGAACGTGCGCAAGGTCGTCGAGAAGCTGCTCGACGAGAAGGCGCCGACCGGAGGCGACGGCGCCGCGGAGAAGAAGTCGCGTTCGAAGGAGAAGGAGGACGCTTCCAAGCCGTCCGACGCGCCCAAGGCCGAGCTCGCGATGCCGCTCAAGTCCGAGGTGCTCGAGGGAGACGCCGCGAAGCGCGCGCGCCTCTCGAAGTTCCTCGCCTGTCCGCAGGCCCCCGCCCTCGAGGCGACGACCTGGACGAACCTTCCCGAGCCGCTTGCGTCGGCGAAGGAACTCGCCGACCTCAAGGGCAAGATCGTGGTGCTCGACTTCTGGGCCACCTGGTGCGGCCCCTGCATCGCGAGCATCCCCAAGCTCAACGAGCTCTCCGCGAAGTACGCGGACAAGGGCGTCGTCTTCGTCGGCGTCTGCCATAAGGACGGCGGCGAGAAGATGCTCGACGTCGCCAAGTCGAAGGGCATCCGCTATCCGATCTGCCTCGATGCGAAGGGCGCCGCGAACGCCGCCTACGCCGTCGACGGATACCCCGACTACTTCATCATCGACCGCGAGGGCCGCGTCCGAGGCGCCGACGTCGCCAACGGCAGCGTCGAGCGCGCGGTCGAGATGATGCTCGCCGAGGACCGCTGACGCGCGGAGACGCCGCCCGCACCACATCGCGGCATGCGTAAAAAGACAGGCGGCGCTCCGAAGAGCGCCGCCTGGTCATTTCTCAGGATCTCGCGCGGAATCACTCGTTCGAAAGGCCCGCCTGCGGGATGCCATTCTCGAGGTAGTACGCGATGTCGCGGGTGTCGAGCCAGCCGTCGCCGGTCAGGTCGCCGGCGGCGAGATCGCCCATGCCCGCGCGACGAAGCTCGCGCACGCTGACGCGGGTCCGCGGCGAACCGCCTGCGAACGCGCTGCCGCAGCTCTCGCCCGACGAGAGGAAGCCGATGCCGATGAAGCCGAAGTCGGCGTTGTTGACGAGGTTGTCGCGGTTGAAGTTCGAACGGCTGTCGAAATTCTTGCCCGCGCCGAAGTCGCCGACGTACGCGCCGAAGTCGACGACGTCGATGAGGTTGTCGCCGGTCGAGTCGCCGCCGACGAGCGAGTACGAGGACGCGGCCTCGTACTTCGTCCCGACGATCGAGACCGCGCGCGACTGCGCGAGCGTGTGGCTCGCGTCCGCGGCGGCGGCGCAGGTGTAGCCGGCCGAGACCGGGACCTGCACGTCGGCGACCGCGCCGTCACCCGCGGTGAAGGTGATGACCGGGTTCACGATCGAGTTGTCGGAGAGCTTGACGCGGATCGCGGTCGAGCCCGAGCCGCTGATCGAGCCGGCGAGATCGATGTCCATGGTCAGGAGCTGGTGGTTCTCGACGACGACGACGGTCGAGCCGGTCGCGGACTGTCCGGCCGGATCGGTCGAGCTCCACGAGATCGTGGTGCTGCCGACCGGATACGGAGCGGAGAGCGAGGCCGCGCCATCCGAGCGAAGGAAGTTCACCGTCGCGGCGGCGCCGCACGAATCGGTCGCGGTCGGCGCGGTGATCGACACCGCGGCGCTCGCGAAGCCCGCGTCGGCCGGAACCGTCACGCCCGCCGGGATGCCCGCGAGCGCGAACGCGCCGTACGACGACACGCTGACCGAGTTCGAGCCGGTGAACGAGATCGTCGCGCCGTTGCTGTCGGCGATCTTGTTCGGGAAGGCGCCGGTGGTGAGCGACACGGCGTCGCTGTCGGCGCAGAGGTTGACGAGGGCCTTGAAGGTCACCTTCGCGATGTTGCCGGCGCTGATGCCGGTGCTCGGCGCATTGACGCCGGTCGCGAAGCCGACGCGATCGTTCGCGGCATCGTGCGAGCTGTAGATGAGGACGGGGAAGTCGTCGCCGCCGGCGACGCCGACGAACTCGACCTCGGACGCGTCATACGCGAGCGAGAGCTGCGCGCCGACGGCGCTCGCCGACATCGCGGAGAGGTCGACGGAGACGGTGAAGTTGCTGCCGGTCGTGATCGACGGGCTCGCCGAGACGACGAGATTGCCATCGGCGAGGGCCGGAACCGCGGCGACGAGCGCGACCAGCGCTCCAGCGCCGAGGGTGAAACGAGACGGACGATGCGACATGCTGCGCTCCTCAGAAAGCGACGACTGGCCGATGGGCCAATCCACCGGAAAACGAAAGCCCGCGGGACGTCTGCGGACAGGACTCGCAGTGAGAATGACTCCGATGCGCCGCGACGCGAAGCGGAGCCGGCCAGTTTTTCACTTTCGAAATCGATGGATTCCCGACGCGAACGAGGGTCGCGACGCGATGGCCGAGAACATCGTCGCCCAGACCGCGCCGGATCGGCGCGACTTGCGGAGCGCAGAGGGATCGCTCCGAACGGCTGGCCGCTTCGGATCATCCGGACGCACGACGATTTGCAATTCGTGCGCACTTCTCGGTCCTTTGGCCGGCAGATTTCCCCGAGCCGACGCGAGATGCCGATGTTCGACGCGCCTTCAAGCGTCCTGAGCGCGGATCCACGCATGCAGACACCCAGCGCACGAGTTCGTCTCCGTCACCACCTCCACGCCCTTCTCGCGTCCCGCCATCGGCTCTGCGCGGTGCTCGCACTCGCGGGCTGCTCGTTCGCCGCGGCGGATCCACCACCTCGGCTCGAGCTCGTGTCGGAAGGCACGCTCGTCGGCGGCGTCGGCTGGCCGACCGCGCCCGCCGCGACGAATGCCGTGATCGTCGCTGGCAAGAGTGCGCACCTCTGGTCCGGGCGCGCAAGCGCGAGCGGACCGCTTCGCATCCGCGCGCGGCTCGAGCTCGCCGCGAAGGCCGCGACCGCCGCCGGCCTGAGGCTTGGCGAGAGCTTCATCGGCTTCGACGGCGCGGGCGGGCGCTGCTACTCCGACGGGCCGCTCTTCCTCGGCGCGATCGATTCAGTCGAAGGCAGCGAGTCGTGGGTTCGCGAAGGCGTGCCGTTCGAACTGAACGTCATCCGCGACGGCGCGACGATCGAGGTCTGGATCGACGGCGAGCGGATGTACCGGTCGCAGATCGACGCCGCGCCCATCGGGCGGATCGGCCTCACCGCGGGCACGGGCGAACTGCGTGTCCACGACTGGTGGATCGAGGGCGAACTCGGCGAATGGCGTCCTCCGCAGTCGCTCTGGACCGTGGTCGACGAGCGGTTCGACGAGTTCAAGGATCCGGTGCTCGTCGCCGGTGCGGGCGGCGCGCTGCATGCTTTCGTGACCGGCGTCACCACGCTCGACGGCGGGCGCGACTCGACCGAGGTCTTCGAGCGCGTCCGCGACGCGTCCGGGGCGTGGAGCGAGCCGCGATCGGTCGCCGGCCGCGGGCTGTCGCAGGTCGTCGCATGGGGCGGCGCGCCGTCGCCGACCCTCGTCGCCATCCGACGCGACGACGCCGGCACGCCGAGCGCGGTCACGCTTGCGCGCAGCGCAGATGGCTGGACCGAGTCTCCGCTCGCAGTCGACGGCGTGGAACCCGCGAAGGCCGGGCTCGTGCTCGCCGCGCGGCTGCGCTCGCAGGCGGGCACGACGCTCGACGGGCGCCGCGCCATCCTGCTCGCGCCCTCGAACGATCCCGCCGCGCCCAAGGTCGATCTCCTCCTCGCACCGGCTGCTGGGAACACCGCCACCGCGTGGACGCGCGGCTCGCTCGACGGCTTCGATCGTCTCGCCTTCCTGTCGACGCCGGACGCGGGCACGGCGCTCGGCCTGCGCGCCGATGCGCTGAAGTCAGCGCGCCGCGTCGGCGGCGCATGGTCCGGCGACATCGCGTGGACCATGCCGTGGGCACCGTCGCTTCTTCTCGCGATCGCCTCGCACGCCGACCGCGCCGAGCTCTACTCGGCCGCGCCGCGCCGCGAGCGCGGACTTCGGCGCGCGGTGCTCGACGCGGGCGACGCGAGCTGGCGCGACGCGCCGACCGACCTGTGGCCGGCGGCCACGGGCGCGATCTCGGCCGTCGCGCTTCCCGACGGGCGCACCGCGCTCCTCTTCGAGGGCGGCGAGAACGCGCGCCGGGAACATGTGCTGTTCGCGATCGCCGAGCCGGCGAAGCGGCCCGAGCAGGCGACGCCCGCGGCTCCGTGAGCCGCGATCAGGCCGCGGTGCCGGCGACGCCGTCGCGCGTCACGTAGAAGAGCTCGCGCGTGATCGGATACGGCAGGCGCAGGTAGTCCTCGTCGACGCGCGCCTTGAGCCGGTCGACGAACGGATCCGGCCCGACGCTGATGGCGATGAAGGTGTCGCGCGCCGGCGTGGCGACGTAGAAGTCGCCGCGCAGCTCGCGCTGCAGGCGGCCATGGAGCGTCGAGAGAAGCAGCCGGGCGGCGTCGTAGCCGTCCTGCTGCGCGACGATCGCCGCGCGGCCGCCGTCGTGCGAGTCGATCAGGCGCACCTCGAGGTCGGGCGCGTAGCGGGCGAGATTCTCGCGCGCGACCGCGTCGAGATCGTCGGCCTGCATGCCCCAGCGGACCATCTGCTCGGTGGTGATCGACACGGTCAGCTGCGGCAGGTCGATCACGAAGACGATCACGGTTCCATTCACGAAGGGCACGTGCGCGACCTGCTCGCGGTCGAGATGCTCGAAGATCGACTCGGGCTGGATGCGCGGCATGATCCGGGCGCGCGCCACCGAGAACGGCAGCGGCGCGCCGGAGATCTGATCGCCCTCGAACAGTCGCTCGAGGTAGTTCTGCACGATCTCGGTGGCGTTTCGCGGGTCTCGCAGCACCATGCGGTAGAGGTTTTCGAGGCCGAGATGGCGGCCGTCGAAGACGACATGGAGCGGACCGGTCACGACGGCGTCGCGCGCCGGATGCAGTCGACGGAGTTCGCCGAGCACATGCGCGGAGAACGCTTCGGGTTCGAGCGGAAGTCCTTCCATGACCGTGCCTCCCTCGCCGGCGGGACCGATCGGCGGCGCGCCGAACGGACCGGATGCGAACCTCTTCGCAAGAGGACGGTCGAACGCCGTCGTCTCTCGGCCATGCGCACCCAGGACTCGGATCCCGGCGTCGCGCGCCGGGAGCCCATCACTCCAACGGTTGTCTTCGGTCGACCGTGCGGCGTTCTTTCCCCGCTTCCGGAAATCGGGTCCGAATTCCCGCGCGCACGCGTCGCCTCCTTCCCGGACCGCCCTCGGACACCCCGTACACTGCCCGCCATGGCCTCTCCTGCGCCCTCCGCGACCACTTCCGAAGCCGCCTCCCGAGGGATCCATCCGACCCTCGCCGCCTGGTTCGACGCCGCTCCGGGACCGAGCCGACCGCTCCTCGTGATCGCGGGGCCCTGCGTGCTCGAGTCCGAGGAGACGACCCGCCGGATCGCGGACACGGTCGCCTCGGCCTGCGCCGACCTCGGCCTCCCCTATGTGTTCAAGGCGAGCTTCGACAAGGCGAACCGCTCGAGCATCCGCAGCCCGCGCGGCCCGGGCCTCCGGCGCGGCCTCGACGCGATTCGGTCGATCCGGGACCGCCTCGGGGTGCCCGCCACCACCGACATCCACGATCCGTCGCAGGCCGGCGCCGCCGCCGAGGCGGTCGACCTGATCCAGATCCCGGCGTTCCTGTGCCGTCAGACCGATCTTCTCGCCGCCGCGGCCGCGACCGGCCGCGCGGTGAACGTCAAGAAGGGCCAGTTCATGTCGCCCGCCGAGATGCGCAACGCGCTCGAGAAGCTGCGCGAGGGCGGCGCCGCCCGCAGCATGCTCACCGAACGCGGCACCTTCTTCGGCTACAACCGGCTCGTGACCGACTTCATCGGCGTGGGCGACATGATCGACCTCGGACGCGAGTTCGGCGCGCCGGTCTGCTTCGACGCGACCCATTCGACGCAACTCCCGGGCGGCGACCGCACCTCGACCGGCGGCCGCCCCGACCGCTGCGCGCAGCTCGCCCGTGCCGCGGTCGCGGTGGGCGTCGACGCGGTGTTCCTCGAGTGCCATCCCGAGCCGCCGAAGTCGCTGTCGGACGCCGCCACCATCCAGCCGCTCGGGATCGTCCGCGACCTGCTCGCGTCGCTCGTGCGGGTGCGTGCGGCCGCGTTCGCGAACGCGTGATTCCCGCGCGCGTCGCGGACCTCCCGCCGTACACTGACCACCCGGCATGGAACGAAGCTGCGACTGCTGCCCGAATCCCGCGGTGATGCACGAGATCGTCGTGCGCGACGGCGTGAAGACCGAGGTGCATCTCTGCGCCGAGCACGCGCAGGAGCGCGGCTATCTGCTGCCGACCGCGTCGGGGCCGGCGCTCGTCGTCGGCAAGCTGCTCCAGCAGCCCGAGTCGTCGCAGCGAGCGCCGCGCGCCGCGCGCGCCTGCGAGGAGTGCGGCGCCACGATGCAGGGCATCCTCGCGCAGGGCCTCTGCGGCTGTCCCGCCTGCTACGCGCACTTCGAGCGCGAGCTCGGCGCCGTGATCTCGCGCGCGCAGGCCGGCGCCACCGTCCATGTCGGGCGCCATCCCGCGCAGGCGGCGGCGCTCGTCGACCGCGCCGCGCTGCGCAACCGCCTCGCGCGCGAACTGCGCGAGGCCGTCTCGCGCGAGGAGTACGAGCGCGCCGCGCAGCTGCGCGACCGGCTCCACACGCTCGGCCATGACGCGGGCGCCACCGACGGAACGCACGAGGAGGCGAGCGAGGGCGCCGAAGAGGAGCCACGCTCATGATCGCCGGCGACGCCAACGAAGGCGGCCCGAACGGCGAGCTCGTCGGCCTCGACGGCGGCGACGCGCCCGCGATCGACTGCGTCCTCTCGAGCCGCGTGCGCCTCGCCCGCAACCTCGTCGGCTTCCACTTCGTGAACCGCTCGTCCCCCGACGCGCTCTCGGATGTGGTCCACCGCGTCCAGGCCGCGCGCCTCGGCGGGCCGTTCGCGCAGGGCACGCGCTGGGTCAACGTGCAGGCGACGGCTGCGGTCGACCGGCTGCTTCTCTTCGAGCGCCATCTGATCTCGCGACCGTTCGTCGAGTCGACCCACCCGCGCTGCGTCGCGATCTCGCCCGACGAGACCACGAGCATCATGGTGAACGAGGAGGACCATCTCCGCCTGCAGATGCTCGCGCCCGGCTTTCAGCTGCGCGCGCTTTCGCGGCGGATGTTCACCCTCGACGCGTCGCTCGAGCGCTCGCTCGAGTTCGCCTTCCACCCCCGCTTCGGCTACCTGACCGCGTGCCCGACGAACGTCGGCACCGGCATCCGCCTGAGCGTGATGCTGCATCTCCCGGGCCTGCGCATGCTCGAGGAGCTCGACAAGGTGCAGCGCGCGGCGAAGGACATGCACCTCGCGGTCCGCGGCTTCCACGGCGAAGGCACCGAGGCGCTCGGCGACTTCTACCAGATCTCGAACCAGACCACGCTCGGGCGCAGCGAGGACGATCTCGTCGAGGAGTTCGCGGGCTCGATCGTGCCGCAGTTCATCGAGTACGAGCGCACGGCGCGGCGCGCGCTCGTCGCGCGCGACCTGCCTGCGCTCGACGACCGGATCCATCGCGCGCTTGGGATCCTGCGCTCGTGCCGGCTGCTCGCGCTCGACGAGTCGATCAAGTTCCTGTCGCGCGTGCGGCTCGGGGTGGCGCTCGGGCGGATCACGGACGTACCGATGTCGCTCGTGAACAGGCTGCTGCTCGAGGTGCAGCCGGCGCATCTCGCGCGGGCGGCGGGTGCGGAACTCGGGAATGGCCGGGACGACCGGGCGGCGCGTGCGGAGATCGTGCGCGCGGCGCTGCGGTAGCGGCGGACGAGCGACCAAAGTGCGAGGTCGGGGCGGAAGCGACGCGCGCGGCGCGGGTGCGGTGGCACGCCCCCCGGCTTCCCCCCCCCAACGGTGCCTGGCACGTGCCAACCGGTGCCGTGCACTACCTGGCACGTGCCAGGCACCGGGTGTCCCCGCTGGCGCGCTCGAAACGCGAGCGGCCCTGCGGCGCGCGCGCAACGCACCGGCGCGGACGCGGCCGGGACGGTCTGGTGCGCGGGTCGGATGGTGCCTGGCACGTGCCAACCGGTGCCTGGCACCGGTTGGCACGTGCCAGGCACCGATGGGGGTCAGGGGGAGGACGGCGGCCGCATCGCGAGAAAATTCGCAAGCAGCCTCGGCCCCTCGACCGTCAGGAAGCTCTCCGGATGGAACTGCACGCCCTCGAGCGCCGCCGCGCCCGCCGGCGCCTTCCACCGCAGCCCCATGATCTCGTTCCGTTCCGTCCACGCCGTGACCTCGAAGTCGGCGTGCACCGTCGACGGCTCGACCACGAGCGAGTGGTACCGCGTCGCCACGAACGGATTCGACAGCCCGGCGAAGAGCCCGCGGCCGTCGTGATGGATCCGCGAGGTCTTCCCGTGGACCGGCTCGTCGTTGCGACGCACGACCATGCCGTGGCAGTCGCCGATCGTCTGGTGCCCGAGGCACACGCCGAGGATCGGGATGCGCCCGCGGAAGCGCTCGATCAGCGCGGCGCTCACCCCCGCCTCCTTCGGCGTGCACGGCCCCGGCGAGATCACGAGATGGCTCGGGGCGAGCGCGTCGGCCTCGTCGGCGGTGATGGCGTCGTTGCGCACCACCCTGACCTCGAGTGCCGGGTCGATCTCGCCGAAGCGCTGGACGAGGTTGAAGGTGAAGCTGTCGTAGTTGTCGATCAGGAGCAGCACGGGCGCGGATCGTACGCCGGGAAGCGTGTATCTTCCCGCGCATGACGACCGCGAACGCCAACGCGACCGACGCCGCCCGCTGCACGCTCCGCCTCGAGGAGTCCGACGGCCGCGGGAACCTCAAGCTCTCCGTCCCGGGCACCGAGTACGTGCTCGACCTCGCCGCGACGGGCGCCGTCTCGACGCCGGTCGGCAAGCGCCTCGCCGGCGTGGTCGCCGGCCGCGCCCAGAAGCTCCACCGCTGCCACGCAGGCGGCGAGTTCATCGAGCCGGTCGAGGGCCACCCCCGCATCGTGCAGGGCCGCGTGCGCGCGCAGGACCTCGACGGCAACCGCCTCCTCGTGCAGGCGGTCGTGCCGATGTGGATCGCGCTCGGAACCGGCCAGTCGGCCCGCGAGTTCCACGCCGGCGACATCGTCAACTTCTACATGGAGAGCGGCGTGACCTTCGCGCCGCAGGCGTGAGCGAGCGCCCCGCCGGCCCCGCCGACCCCGCCGAGATTGTCGGCGTCGGCGTCATCGGCGTCGGCTTCATGGGCCGCACCCACATCGGCGCGTACGCGGTGGCGGAAGGCGCCGAGGTGCGCGCCGTCTTCGATCCGTCGATGCGCGCGGCAGCGGCCGGAAATCTCATCACCGCGGGCGGCGCGGACGACCTCGTCGCGCGACTTCCGCGAGAGCCGTCGCTTGAAGCGCTGCTCGCGCGCGCCGACATCGACCTCGTCTCGATCTGCACCCCGACCGACACCCATGTCGCGCTCGTGCGCGCGGCGATCGCGGCGGGCAAGCATGTCCTCGTCGAGAAGCCGACCGCGCTCGACGCAGGCGCGATCGACGCCCTCGACCGCGAGGCGCGCGCGAAGGGCGTCCTCGCGATGCCCGCCCACTGCATGCGCTTCTGGCCGGCGTGGGCGTTCATGGCCGAGGCCGTGCGCGGCGCGCGCTACGGCCGCCCGCTGCGCGCCTCGTTCCGCCGCCTCGGCGCGCGCCCGGGGTGGAGCCAGGACTTCTATCTCGACGTCACCCGCTCGGGCGGCGCGATCGTCGACCTCCACATCCACGACGCCGACTTCATCCGCTTCGCCTTCGGCGAGCCGACGACCGTCGCGGCGACCGGCTCGCGCATGCATGTGCGCACCCGCTACGGCTTCGCGAACGGCCTCGAGGTCGAGGCCGAGGGCGGCTGGATGGACGACCCCGCCTTCGCCTTCACGATGGTCGCGACCATCGAATGCGAGCGCGGCATCCTCGACTTCCGCCTCGGGCGCGATCCCGAGCTTCTCGTCCTCGTCGACGGCGTGGCGCAGCCGATCCGCGCCGGAATCGACTATCCCGCGGGCAGCGGCTACGACGGCGAGATCCGCGCGCTGATCGCCGCGATCCGCTCGGGCGCGCGCGAGGCGCCGGTCACGCTCGCGGACGCCGCGCGCACGCAGCGGCTCCTCGACCGCGAGATCGCGGCGCTCGGCTAGGCGCTGTCTGACGGATGGTTGGGCTTCAATCCGCCCGGTATCCCGGCTGGCTTCGTCGGGTTCAACTCGCTGTATCGCGACCATGGATCATGGGATACAGCTTCGTCTCCCCTCCTCGCCATCCGGGCGCCGATGCGGATTTCGGGCCTTCAGCGATCCGTCAGACAGAGCCTCATCGCGATCACTTCCCGCCGTGCGCGGGCGCCGCGCCGTCGGCGAAGCGCGCGAGCTCGAAGTCCTTCGCGCTGATCCCGCCGGCGTCGTGCGTCGACACCGCGAGCGTCACGCGGTTGTAGCGGACGAGGATGTCGGGGTGGTGCTGCACGCGCTCGGCGTACGCCGCGATCGCTTCGACGAACGCCATCGACCGCACGAAGTCGGCGAAATGGAAGGTCCGCTCGATCTGTCCGTTCGCGAGCGCCCAGCCCGGCGTCGCCGCGAGCGCGGTGCGGATCTCTTCGTCTGTGAGCCGTGTCGGAGCCATGCCGCGAGTGTACGGGCGCGCCGCGCGCGGCGCCGTATCCTGCGCGCGTGGAGGCCGCCGCACCGCGCATCTCGAGGCTCGCACCGACGCCGTCGGGCGCGCTGCACATCGGGAACGCGCGGACCTTCCTCGTGAACTGGGCGCTCGCGCGCCACGAAGGCTGGCGGCTCGTGCTGCGGCTCGAGGACCTCGACCTCGAGCGCGTGAAGCCGGGCGCGCACGAAGAGTCGCTCGAAGACCTCCGCGCGCTCGGGATCGACTGGGACGGAGCCGCGCTCGTCCAGTCGCACGACCTCGCGCCCTACCGCGACGCCCTGGCGAAGCTCGCGGCGGCGGGCCGCGTCTTCCGCTGCGAGCGTTCGCGCAAGGAGATCCGCCTCGCCGCGAGCGCGCCGCACGCCGACGACGGCGAGACGCGATTTCCGCCAGAGCTCCGTCCGCCCGAACCGTGGCCGCGGTCGATCGACGCGTGGAGCGCGAACCACCGACTTCGCCTCGATCCGGCGCCCGAACCCGTGCATGACGAGTTCCTCGGCGAGCGCGTCTTCGATCCCGGTCTCGAGGCCGGCGACCTCGTCGTCTGGACGAAGCTCGGCGTGCCCGCGTACCAGCTCGCGGTCGTGGTCGACGATGCGCGCCAAGGCGTGACCGACGTGGTCCGCGGCGACGACCTCCTCGCGAGCGCCGCGCGCCAGCAGGTCATCGCCCGCGCGCTCGGACTCGCGCACGCGCGCTGGTGGCATGTGCCGCTCGTGCACGAGCCGGGCGGCAAGCGTCTCGCGAAGCGCCACGGCTCCCACAGCCTGCGCGCTCTCCGCGACGCCGGAGCGACGAGCGCCCGCATCGCCGGCTGGTGCGCGTGGTCGCTCGGGCTCGTCGAGTCGCCCCGCGCGCTCGCGCCGCGCGAGTTCCTCGCCGCCGCGACGCCCGAGGCCCTTCGCGCCGCGATCGCGCGCTGCGCGCACGAACCCGCGGTCTTCGGCGACGCCGACCTCGCGTGGGTCGTCGGCGCTTGACGCGCCCGGGGCGCGCGCTTCTCATGCGCCGGATGCTGGCCACCGCGAACACCTTCCGCCGCGCGCTCCCCGCCCTCATCGTCGCGACGGGCGCGCTCGTCGCCGGCTGCGCGGACGACGCGGCGCCCGCGCGCATGGAGGTGCGCATCGGCGAGACGCGCTTCGACTGCAAGGTCTCCCTCGACGACGCGACGCGCCAGCGCGGCCTCGGCGGCGTCGCGAGCCTCGGCCCGAACGAAGGCATGATCTTCGCCTTCCCCGACCCGGACGTGCGCAACTTCTTCATGCGCGACTGCGTGATGGACATCGACATCGCCTTCATCGATCCCTTCGGCTTCGTGACGGCGACCTACACGATGCCGAAGGAAGACCTCCGCCGCGAAGGCGAGGGCGAGTCCGAGCAGGACTACCTCCTCCGGCTCAAGCGTTATCCGTCCCTCGCGCCGGCCCAGTTCGCGCTCGAGGTCGCACCCGGCACACTCGCTCCACTCGGAGTGCGCCGCGGCACGAAGGTCGAATTCGACCGCGACACCCTCAAGCGGCACGCCCGCTGATCCGATGGCGCCCGCGAGGGGGCGTTCCCGCGCCCCGCGAGGCATGCCGTCCCCCCGCACCGTGGTCCGCGTGGTCCTGATCAGCGCCGAATCGAGGCGCGGCGATGCCATGGGCTGGCGCGAGCGGATCGAGCGCGAACTCGTCGGCACCGCCGTCACCCACCTGCCGCTTCAGGCCCTGCGCACGGCGGACGGCGCGCCCGTCCTGCTCGATGTCGATGTCGCGATCCTCCTTCCCGAAGGAACCGACGCCGACGCCGAACGCGCCTTCGACTCGGTGCTCCGCTCGCTTGGCCACGGCAGCGGCGACGCAGAGTCGCTCGTCGCCGCGCGAATCGTCGCGGTCACGCCGACCGAGTGGACCTCGGCGCGCCGCTTCCCCTGCGACCGCTTCACGGACGCGAGCGCCGAGCGCGACCTCGTTCCCTACCTGCGCGGCGTGATCGCCTGCGCCGGCGGGCTCCGCGAAGCGCGCCGCGAGCTCGGGCTCCTGAACCGCGTGGTCGGTTCGATGCGCAGCGAGCTCGAGGAGCGCAGCGACGAACTGCATCTCGCGGCGCTCGTCCAGCAGGACTTCCTTCCGCTGCCGCTGCCCGCGATCCACGGCGTGCGCGTGTCGAGCCTCTACCGCCCGCTCGCGCAGGTCTCGGGCGATGTCTACAACATCGAGCAGGTCGACGAAGACTGCATGTCGGTCTTCCTCGCGGACGCCGTCGGCCACGGGATTCCCGCGGCGCTTCTCGGGATGGCGGTCTGTCGCGCGCTCGAGACGACCGAGCGCGTCGGCGGCGCGACCCGCGTCCTCGGCCCGTCCGAGACGCTCTTCCGCGCGAACAAGAGCCTCGTCGAGCGCCAGCGCGCGACCACCCGCTTTGCGACCGCGGTCGCCGCGCTCGTCGACTGCCGCCGCCGCGTGCTGCGCCTCTCGACCGCGGGCCATCCGCCTGCGATCCTGCTGCGCCCGGGCGAGGCGCCGCGCATCCTCGAGGTCGACGGCGGCCTTCTCGGCGTCTTCCCCGACGAGTTCTTCAACGAGATCGAGGTTCCGCTCGAGACGAACGACCGCATCCTGCTCTACTCGGACGGCTTCGAGCAGGCGTTCCTCGAGAACGGCGCCGCCCGCCATGTCGACGAGTTCGCCCGCCTCGGCGGCATCCTCGACTCCGAGCAGCTCGTGCGCGAGATCGCGATGCGGCTCGACGCCCACTCGGGCTCGCTGCACCCGGCCGACGACCTGACCCTGCTCTGCATCTCGGTCGAGGAAGCGGCGCAGGCGCGCCTCGCCGCCTGACGCGGCCTTCAGCCGCCTCGCGCGGCGCGATCCTTCGCAGCCATCAGATCGACCTGCCGCGCGACGAGCTTCGCGAGGTGATCGACCTCGAGATGGATGCGCGAACCGGCCGCGAGCGCGCCGAGCGTGGTGCGCGCGAGCGTCTCGGGAATCAGGCAGACATCGATCACCTCGCCGGCCGGCGTCGGCTCGACCGCGGCGATCGTGAGCGACACGCCGTCGAGCGCGACCGAGCCCTTGTCGACCACGAAGCGGGCGAAGTCGGCGGGGATGCGTACGCGCACGCGCCATTCGCCCGCGGTGCGGATCTCGACGACCTCGGCGAGGCCGTCGACATGACCGAGCACGATGTGCCCGCCGAGATAGGTCGCGGCCGTCGCCGCGTGCTCGAGGTTGACGCGCGAACCGGGCGCGAGCGCGCCGACCGCGGTCACCGCGAGGGTCTGCGGGATCGCGTCGAAGGACGCGACGGTCTCGCCCTCGCGGTCCGCGGCCTCGACCACCGTCAGGCAGCAGCCGTTCACCGCGATCGAGTCGCCGGGCGACGGCAGGTGGCGCCAGGCGCCGAAGCCGATCTCGAGCCGCGTCGCCCGCTCGCCCTTCCGGACGGTGCGGACGACGCCGACGGCCTGCACGATTCCGGTGAACATGGCCCCGAGGATACGGCCGGGCGCCCCGCCCGCGGGAGGGCCGCATCCCCGGGGATTTCGGCGGCTTGACGCTTCCGCCCCCCGGGGGCGATACTCCCGATCCGGTCCTCGAGACCGCCGGAGTACCTGATGCACCCGACCCCCACGGCCAACGCCGCCCGTCTTTCGATCGCAGCCCTCGCCCTCGCGGCGTCCTTCGGATGCCCCCTCGCGGCGCAGGCCGACGACGAGGTGGCGAAGCGCGTCGCCGCCCAGACGGCCGCCATCGAGGAGACCTACCTCGTCGGCCCGGCCGCCGCCCAGAAGCTCGGCTGCCGCGTCGCGTGGCAGACCTACATCCCGCTCCCCGAGAAGATCACCCTCTCGATGGTGAGCGCGTCGCCGGAAGGCATCCTCGCGCTCAACAGCCGCAACGAGGTCACCCTCGTGCGTCCCGAGACCGGCAACCGCGCGTGGACGACCTCCGCGGCCGAGTCGACCGACAAGGTCCTCGCCCTCGACATCGTCACGGCCGAAGACGGCGCCAAGAGCCCGCGCGTCACCGTCGCGAGCGACTCGACCGTCTACGCGCTCGACCTCGACAGCGGCGCCGGCGTCGCGCGCCAGCGCTACCGCTTCGTCCCGGCGAACGCGCCGATCTTCCTCGGCGAGTCGGTCGTCTACGGCGCCCGCGCCGGACAGGTCGTGTGGCTGAACTCGTCGACCGGCTCGAGCTACAAGGCGCACACCGTCGACCGCGCGTCGCGCAAGGCGAGCGCCGTCAACGCGCAGCCCGCGTACTCGAAGGGCGTCGTCGTCGCCGCCTCGAGCACCGGCACCGTCGCCGCGCTCGACTCGGACACCGGCTCGCTCATCTGGATGCGCGACCTCCTCGGCGGCGTCTCGGCGAAGCCCGCGATCGCCGGCGACCTCGTCTTCGTGGCAAGCGAGGACCAGTACTTCTACGCGCTCGACCTCTCGAGCGGCGAGACCGAGTGGAAGTACTTCACGCAGTCCCCGCTGACCGCCGCGCCCTTCGTCGCGAACGGCCTCGTCTTCCAGGACATCCCCGGCGAGGGCCTCGTCGCCTTCAGCCAGATGACCGAGGGCAAGATCGGCGGCGACATCCGCTGGAAGAAGACCGGCCTCACCGGCAAGCCCGTCACCACGATGGGCAACGCGCTCGTCATGTGGTGCAACGCGCAGCGCCGCGCCACCTTCGTCGACATGGCGACCGGCGAGGTCCTCTCGACCCTCGAGCTGCCGCAGGTCGCGCGGCTGATGGCCGACGCGCTCGAGCCGGGCGGCTTCGTCGCCTACTCGGTCGACGGGCGCGTCGAGCGCCTGTCGCCCATCGCCACGCGCTGACCGATCGGAACCAACCATGCAGGGATTCGTCAAGATTCGTCGCGCGCTGATCTCGGTCAGCGACAAGCGTGATCTCGTTCCCTTCGCGAAGTCGCTCGCCGGCCTCGGCGTCGAGATCGTCTCGACCGGCGGCACGGCGTCGGCGCTCGCCGCGGCGGGGATTCCCGTCGTCCCGATCGAGAAGCTCACCGGCTTCCCCGAGATGATGGACGGCCGCGTGAAGACGCTGCATCCGCGCGTGCACGGCGGCCTGCTCGGCCGGCGCGATGTCGCCGAGCATGTGAAGGCGATGGAGGAGCACGGCATCGCGCCGATCGACCTCGTCTGCGTGAACCTGTATCCGTTCGAGATGACGGTGCGCCGCGAAGGCGTGCAGGAGCACGAGGCGATCGAGCAGATCGACATCGGCGGGCCGTCGATGCTGCGCTCGGCCGCGAAGAACCACGAGTTCGTGACCGTCGTGACCGATCCGTCGCAGTACGACGCGGTCGCGAGCGAGCTTGCGAAGAACGACGGCGCGACCGGCATCGAGCTGCGGCGCACGCTCGCCGCCGCGACCTTTGCGCGCACCGCCGCCTATGACACGGCGATCTCGGCGTGGATGGCCCAGCGCGCGGGCAACCGCTTCCCGCCGGTCTTCGAGCTTCGCGGCGTGAACGAGGGCGTCCTCCGCTACGGCGAGAACCCGCACCAGGCGGCCGCGGTCTACCGCGACCCGACCTACCGCGGGCCGAATGTCGTCGGCGCCGAGCTCCTGCACGGAAAGCCGCTCTCGTACAACAACCTCCTCGACGCCGCGGCCGCGCTCGAACTCGTGCAGGACATGCGCGAGCTCGCGCCCGAGATGGCGGGCGCGGTCGTCGTCAAGCACACGAATCCCTGCGGCGCGGCGATCGCGCCCACGCTGCGCGAGGCCTTCGCGCGCGCCTACGCGGGCGACCCGCTCGCGGCCTTCGGCGGCATCGTCGCGCTCAACGCGACCGTCGACCGCGCCGCGGCCGAGGAGATCGTGGCCGGCGAGAAGTTCCTCGAGGTCGTGGTCGCGCCCGGCTACGACGCCGACGCGCTCGCGCTCCTCGCGGCGCGCTGGAAGAACGCGCGGCTCCTCGCGGTCGGGCCGGTGACGGCCGGGCCGAGGACGGTCGCGGTGCGCTCGATCCCGGGCGGATTCCTCGCGCAGGAGGCCGACGGCCACGCGATCGTGGCGGCTGACTTCCAGCTCGCCGCCGGGCCGAAGCCGAGCGCGGAAGTGCTGCGCGACGCGTCGTTCCTGACCGCGGTGGTGAAGCACCTCAAGTCGAACGCGGTGTGCATCGGCCGCGACGGGCAGCTCCTCGGCGCGGGCGCCGGGCAGATGGACCGCGTCGCGAGCTGCAGGAACGCGATCGAGAAGGCGGGCGCGCGGCTGCGCGAGCCGGGCGGCGTGCTGGTCGCGGCGAGCGACGCGTTCTTCCCCTTCGACGACGGCCCGCGGATGCTGATCGACGCGGGCGTGAAGTGCCTCGTCCATCCGGGCGGCTCGAAGCGCGACGAGGACACCTTCAAGCTGTGCGCCGACCGCGGCGTGACCTGCCTGGTCACGGGCGTGCGGCGGTTCAGGCATTAATCGAGCGCTCGGCTCGGCCTTCGCCTTCGCCTCGCTTTCGTGCTACCGACCCGCGTGCCTGAGCGGTCGCGGCTGCGGCCGCGACCTCTGGCGTGAATGGACCCGGGATCGAAGTCCCGGCGCGGCCTTCTCCTTCGCCTTCGCCTCGCTTTGGTGCTACCGGCCGGTGTTCGTGAGCGGACGCGGCTGCGACCTTTGGTGTGAATGGACCCGGGATCGAAGTCCCGGCGCGGACTTCGCCTTCGCCTCGCTCTGGTGCGTGCTTGGGCGCTCGGCCTCCCCATCGGTGCACGGCACGTGCCGTGCAGTGCCAGGCACTGCCTGGCACGTGCCGGGTACGGCCCGGACCTGGCGGCGGAAACCATGGCCCCGTGAGGAAACGCTGCGGAAGAGGCGATCCCGCCGTGCGGTCGCACGAATGGCGGATCGCGCCAGGCTCTGTCCCCCATCGGTGCCTGGCACGTGCCGTGCGGTGCCTGGCACTGCCTGGCACGTGCCAGGCACCGTTCGGATCCGGGCGGCCGCACCCGTCCGCGCCCCGCCCCCCGCCCCGTATACTCGCCGTCCTATGGCCGACAAGCCCGTCCTCGACCATCCCGCGCTTCCGATCATCAAGGAGGCGTTCCCGCAGGTGAAGTTCAAGGCCACCGAGTTCCGCGGCCTGACCACCGTCATCTGCCCGCCCGAGCGCATGCACGATGTGCTGCGCCAGCTGCGCGACGATCCGCGCCTCGACTACAACTTCCTCACCGATGTCGTCGGCGTCGACTACCTGAAGTACCCGGTCGCCCAGCCCGGGCGCTTCGCGGTCGTCTACCTCCTCCACAGCCACCGGCACGAGCTCCGCATCGCGGTCAAGTGCTACCTCGAGCCGTCGCTCGACACGAGCGGCATCGAGGCCGACCCCGCCCTCGAGATCGACAGCGCCTGCGACCTCTGGGCCGGCGCCGAGTGGACCGAGCGCGAGGTCTACGACATGTTCGGCATCCGCTTCCGCAATCACCCCGACCTGCGCCGGATCCTGATGTGGAAGGACTACCCCGGCCACCCGCTGCGCAAGGACTACCCGCTGCGCGGCCGCGGCGAGCGCGAGACCTATGTGCCCCTGACGAGAGACAGCCGGTAGCCTCGACGCGCCGAGCCTGATCGACATCCCGAACGCGCGCGCATGGATCCACCGGCGCGCGCGTTCTTTTTCGGCGGAAAGACCCTCTTCTCGACGACCGCACCCGTGCCCGAGACCAAGCGCCATCTCCAGCTGAAGGACATCGCCCTCGCGTGGCTGCGCGCGATCGGCTGCCGCGCGGTCGCGCTCGAGGTCTCGTGCCCGTTCCACCGCTACCGCTTCGACGCGCTCGGCTGGCTCGACCACGCCGACGACCCGCGCGCGGTCGCCGCGCTCGGCGCGCCGCCGCCCGGCGACCCGCGCGCGCCGCGCGTGATCGCGATCGAATGCAAGCAGTCGCGCGCCGACTTCGCCTCGGACGACGCCGACCCGGGCGAACTCGCGAAGCGCAAGGCGTACCTCCTCGAGCGCCGCGCGGTGATCGAGGAACTCCGCGTGAAGGCGCGCGAGTCGCACCTGCGGGTCGAGGGCTCGAGCCTCTTCGAGGAGCTCGCGACCTGGGAGTTCGGGCAGAGCCGGATCGCCGCGTACCGGAAGGTGCTCGACGAACTCGCGGCGATCGACGCGAAGCTCGGGATCGACACCAAGTTCGCGCAGCTCTCGCGCTGGCGCGTCGCCGACCACCTCGTCGTCATGGCGCCGGCGGGACTCCTCCGCCCGCGCGAGGTGCCGGCCGGTTGGGGCCTCGTCGAGGTCGAGCCGCGCGCGCTCAAGAAGGCGTGGGAACCGCTCGCCGGCGACCCGCTGCCCTGCGCGCTGCGGGTGGCGCCGTCGAGTCTCGGCACGCCCGAGGCGCGCCGCATGCGGCTCCTGCGGAACCTCGCGGTCGCCGCGAGCCGCGGGGTCGGCTACGGGCTCGTCCCGCCGGCGGCGAAGGCGACCGCCTCCGCCGACACCGCCGATCCGGCCGGAACCGCGGCCGCGCCCGCCCCGCTTCCACTCTTCTCACTCGACCCGGAGTCCCCCGCCGATACGATTGAAGATCCCCACGAGCCCCGGTAGCTCAGTTGGATAGAGCACGCGCCTTCTAAGCGCGTGGTCGGCGGTTCGAATCCGCCCCGGGGTGTTTGCTTGCGACTGGCGGGCCGCCCCCGCCCGGGCGCCGCGGACCCGTCGGCCGCGGCCGCCGGGATCGCGCGGAAACCCGCCACCTCAGCCTTGCAAATTACCAATCGATTGTTAGTTTGCAAGAATGCTCCGCCGCCAGTCCGGCCCGCTCCTCCGCAGCCTGCTCCGTTCCTATCCGGCGGCGACCCTCGTCGGTCCGCGCCAGTGCGGGAAGACGACCCTCGCGCGGTCGCTCGGCGGCTCGTACTTCGACCTCGAGCTCGAGTCGGAACGCGTCCGCCTCGAGCTCGAGTGGCCGAAGGTGGTCTCGGCCGCGACACCCGTCATCCTCGACGAAGCGCAGACCCACCCCGCCGTCTTCCCGCGGCTCCGCGCGGCGATCGACGCCGACCGCCGCCGCATGGGGCGCTTCGTCCTGCTCGGTTCGGTCTCGCCGTCGCTGATGCGGTCGGTCAGCGAGTCGCTCGCCGGCCGCATGGCCGTGCTCGAACTCACCCCCTTCCTGCGCGGCGAGCTCACCACGAAGGCGATGCGCGAGCGCCAGTTCCTCATGGGCGGGTTTCCCGACGGCGGCGTTCGCCGGCCCTCGGCCTTCCCGGGATGGGCGAACAACTACCTCCGACTCATCACCGAGCGCGACCTGCCCGCTCTCGGGATCCCGTGCACTCCGCAGGTCACGCAGAAGCTCATCCGCATGCTCGCCGCGCTCAACGGCCAGCAGTGGAATGCCTCGGAACTCGGCCGCAGCATGGGGCTCAACTACCAGACCGTCGCCCGCTACACCGACTTCATCGAGGGCGCGTTCATCGTGCGCCGCCTGCCCGCGTTCCACGCGAACCTCACCAAGCGACTCGTGAAGGCGCCGAAGATCCACTGGCGCGACCCGGGGCTGCTCCACGCCACGCTCGGAATCCACGACGAACGCACGCTCCACTCGCACCCGGCGGTCGGCGCAAGCTGGGAGTCGCATGTCATCGAGCAGACGCTCGGCCTGCTGCATGCCCTCGGCGTCCCGCACGCGGCGGCGTACTTCCGCACGAGCGACGGCCACGAACTCGACCTCGTCCTCGAGGCGCGCGGCGAGCGCTGGGCGGTCGAGATCAAGCTGACCGCCGACCCCTCGCCCGCCGACCTCGCGCGCCTCGACGCCTGCGCCCGGATGATCGGCGCCACCCGGAGCATCCTCGTCTCGAGGGTGGCGAAGGACGCGGGCGACGCGAAGCGTCTCTCGTGCGGGCTCGACCGGCTGCTCAAGGAAGTTCGGGCGCTCGGGAAGTGAGCCGCGGCGCGCGCGCTGCGGATCAGGTGGGCTGGATCGCAGAGAACGCGGAAGAGCTCGCCGTTGCGACCGATGCCTTTCGCCATGGTCACCCCTGACGCGACTCCGCGCTTCGTCGCATCACGCGAGCTCCACAACCCGCTGTCCCGACTCGAACGCGGCGACGAATGAATCAAGCGACCGCGCGAACGCGTCGTGCAGGCGCTCGCGTCGGCAGTTTCCGATCCGCACCCAGAGCAGCCGTCCGCGGTCACCACCGCGGTTCGCAAGGAAGAACAGATCCTCGTCCTTGCTCACCACGATCCTGTCCTCGCGCGCTGCCCACGACCAGAGAACATCGTCGCTCGATGCATCGAGGCCGACCATCGCGACATGGACGCTGTCGTGCCCTGCGTCCGCAAGCAAACGCGAAAGGCTTGGCGGCCGCTGGTTGTCGACGACGAACCTCATGCGACGCGCACGACCACATGGCTCGTCTGGACGGCGGCATAGGCGATCGCCGCGAGCACATCCTCGCGCTCAAGCGCGGGGTAGTCGGCCACGATCTCCTCGATGGTCGCGCCATGGGACAGCAGCTCCAGGAGGTCGGAGACGCGCATGCGGCTACCCCGGATGCACGGACGGCCGCCGCACTTGCCGGGCTCGATGGTGATTCGGTCGAGGAGTTTCGGGTTCACGGAGTCACGATATCGCAGGAATCGGCGCGGGCTCCGCGTTGGCCGGCGAAGCCGGAATCATCGCCGCAGAGCCCATCGCGGCTGCGGCCGATGCCTTTCGCCATGCGCCCACCTGGGTGCCGAGGTCGACCTGCAGGCGCGCGAGGTACACGGCCGACTCCTCGGACAAGAGGTTGAGTTCGCGCGCCATGCGCGCCCAAAGGCGAACCACGTGGCGCGCGATCTGCAGACGGGTGTTCGCCAGTTCGAGCGCCCGCCCGCGGTCGCCGCCGCGGGCGTACTGGGCGCGGATCAGCTCCTCGAGGACATCGAAGTGCGCGCTCTCGAGCCGCGCGCCGAGGCCGAAGCGGACATTCTTCGGGAACTTGCCGACCTTCGGGATGACCCAGCGCAGGATGTCGCCGGCGAGGCAAGCACCAAAGCGAGCGGCCGCAGCCGCGAGCGCTCAAACTACGCGGCGCCGGCGGGGAAGGACACGATGTGCTGCGAGGGGTTCGGGACCTTGCTCGTGGTCATCGCCGCTTTCTCAACGCGCTGGGTGGCCTGGAAGGAAGAAGAAGAAGAAAGGGTAGAGGAAAGAGGAAAGAGAGTAAAGGAAACTCAGAGGGGGGCCCTCGCGACACGGAACCCGAAGATGGTGGTCGTGTAGTCCGGCGAGCTGACGCCGCGGGTGGAGGAACGCACGGAGTACGCGCCGTCGTAACAGTTGCCGCCGCGCAACACGCGATAGAAGCCGGACGCCGGCCCGGGCGGGTTCGTCTGCGCTGCCGACGAGTAGCCGCCGTACCAGTCGTTCACCCACTCCCAGACATTGCCCAGCATGTCGTGCACGCCGAGCGCGTTGGCCGCCTTGCCGCCGACGGGCTTCGTGTTACACCCGTCGTTACAGTTGTACCACGCAATCTGCCCGACCAGATTGTCATCCGTCGTCCCGTTCGGAAACCCGGGCCCGCTGTGGAACGGCGTCGTCGTGCCCGCGCGGCACGCGTACTCCCACTCGGCCTCGGTCGGGAGCCGCAGACCCGTCGCCGACAGGAAGTTCTGGATCGTGTTCCACGAAACCCGCTCCACCGGACGCTGCGCGTTGCCTTGAAAGTACGACGGGTTGGAGCCCATCTTGGCCTGCCACTCTGCCTGCGTGACCTCGTAGCGACCGATGTAGTACGCGTTGGTCAGCGTGACCGCGTGGACGGGCTGCTCCTCCGAGTAGCACCCGTAGTTGTTCGACCCCTGGATGCACCCCATGTCGAAGCTCCCCGGCGGGATCAGCAGCATCTCGATGCCCGTCCCGTTGTCACGGACGCGCCACGGATAGCCCGTCGCGATGATCGCGCTGCGCAGCGTGGCGTTCGTCACCACAGCCGGATCGGGGAAGTAGGTCAGCACCGTCGCCCACGCGGGCACATTGCAGTTGCCTCCCGCGTACGGCGTCGGCCCCCAGTTCGAGAGCAGGATCGAGAGATCGGCGCCGCCCACGACGCCGTCGCCGGTGAGGTCTGCGAACGGATCGGCTGTGCCCCACAGGCTCAGGAGGAAGGCGAGGTCGTCGCCGCCGATCGACCCCTCGAGTCCGAAGTCGCCGAGCGCGTACTCGCACGAGTCGGGCGTGCAGTTCGCGTTGTCGTCGGCCGCGCCGTCGAAGAACACCTCGCAGCGGTCGAGCCGTCCGTCGCCGTCGCAGTCGCGATCGAGTCCGGCGGCGAGGTCGCAGGTGTCGGGCACGCCGTTCTGGTTACAGTCGGGCACGCTTCCCTGCGCGAGCTCGTAGTCGTCGGGCAGGCCGTTTCCGTTGCAGTCCTCGCAACTGTCCGGCGTGCCGTCCTGGTCGATGTCGTTCGACGCGCCCGAGGCGATGTCGCAGCTGTCGGGGATCGCGTTTCCGTTGCAGTCGGCGCTGGTGCCGGTGGCAAGGTCGCACCCGTCGGGCACGCCGTTCTGATTGCAGTCGGGAACCGCGCCCGTCGCGATCTCGCAGGCGTCGAACACGCCGTTCTGGTTGCAGTCGGGCGCGCCGTTCGCGATGTCGCAGGAATCGGGAACCGCGTTGCCGTCGCAGTCGGCGGCGCCGCCGGTCGCGATGTCGTAGGCGTCGGGCAGGCCGTTCCCGTTGCAGTCGGCCTCGCAGGAATCCGGCACGCCGTTGGCATCGACATCGGCCGATCCGCCCGAAGCGATGTCGCAGCTGTCGGGCGCACCGTTCTGGTTGCAGTCGGGCGCCGCGCCGGTCGCGATGTCGCAGTAGTCGAGGGTGCCGTTGCCGTTGCAGTCGGGTCAGACCGTGAGCGTGGCGGTGACCTCGGACATCGCGCCCGCGCACTGGGTCGCGCTCACGAGCGAGTTCCCGACGATCGTGACCGCCATGTTGCCGCCCGCGCTCGCGGCGACGAGCGCGTTCCACTGCTTCGGCTGGATCACGAAGACCGCTTCGTTCGGCGTGGCCGGGCAGTCGGCGGCGCCGTTCTGGAAGAGCGTGGCGGTGATCGCGGTGCCCGCGAGCGAGAAGGTGGCGTACTCGGTGGCGAGGTTGAAGTCGCCGATCGCACGCACCTTGACGACGACGGGCCAGAAGCTCGGCGCGACGCCCGCGAGCGTGCCCGAGGTCGTGACGCCGAAGCCGATCGCGCCCATGTTGCCGGTGGCGCGGGTGACCGACGACTGGCAGGCGTCGCCGACGCCGTTCGCGTCGCAGTCGGCCTGCGACGGGTTCGCGACCAGCGGGCAGTTGTCGGAGGCGTCGGGAATGCCGTCGCCGTCGGCGTCCTGCCCCCACGCCGGTGCCGCGCCGAGGAGCGCCGCCGAGAGAACGCCGACCACGCACGCCGCCTTCGCCGATCGATTCGTCATGTTCGCCATCCGGGTCCGAGGTGCCTGAAGTCGACCGACGGGATGGCCAGTCGACAAAGGAGCCTACCACCGGAATCGCGGTCGGCCAAAGGGTTTCGGGGGTGCTTCGGGGGATGCCGAGCCCCCCTTCCCCGAGGACGCCATCGCACCGATCAGCGACAGCCGGCGGACGCCGGCCCGATGCGCCCCCGGGCGGACGCGCGCGGGCATCCGAGTCGCGTCACGGGTTGCGTGCGACGCGGAACCCTGCCGAAGAGGACGGATTGCCCGGAGGGATGCTCCCGCGCCTCGATGCACGCAGGTTGGCGGTGTTCACGATGTACGAGCCACCGCGCATCACCCGGTTCAATCCCGATGTCGGGCCGGTCGGATTCACCGATGGACTCGAGCCGTAGTAGGTCGAGGAGAACCAGTCCGAGCACATCTCCCACACATTGCCCGACATGTCGTGGAGCCCGAAGCCGTTCGGGGCCTTCTGGCCAACCGCCTTCGTTCCGCTCGTCGGCGTGCCCGGCGGGGTGTTGTTCTCGGTGAACCACGCGATGACTCCGGCGAGCGCGTCGTCGTCGGTGCCATCCGGGTAGCCGGGCATCTCGTGGAACGCGGTCGATGTTCCCGCGCGGTATGCGTGCTCCCACTCGGCTTCGGTCAAAAGACGCAGGCCCGTCCCCGAGAGGAAGGACTGCACGGCATTCCATGACACGAGTTCGATCGGCCGGTTCAAGTCGAGCGCCGTCGCCTGGGGCGGCTGCCAGTAAGAGGGATTGCTCCCGACCCGCGCGACCCACTGCGCCTGCGTGACCTCGTAGCGACCGATGTAGTACGCGCTCGTGAGCGTCACCGTGTGCACGGGAGACTCGTCCGGATACAGGTTGCAGGGCACGAGCAGCGACGGCGAGCAGCCCATGTCGAAGGTCCCCGGCGGAATCAGCACCATCTCGATCTGCGTGCCGTTGTCACGCACGCGCCAAGGGAAACCGGTCGCGACGATCGCTGATCGCAACCCGGCGTCCGGAACGATCGCGGGATCAGGCAGCGCCTCGAGCACCGTTGCCCATCGCGGAAACGCCAGATATGTGAAGGCGCCCGCTGCCGTGGCGCTTTCCCCGGAAGTCGTCACGACGACATCACGCGCTCCGACTGTACCCGCGGGGGTGACGGCGGTGAGCGTCGACGCATCGATCACCGTGACACCGCTTGCGGCGACACCCCCTACGGTGACCGCGCTCGCGCCGAGGAGGTTGCTGCCCGTGATGGTGATCGTGGTTCCGCCAGCGATCGATCCGGCACCCGGCGCAACGGACGAAATGACCGGTGTGGTGAACGGGGCGCGCGCGACACGGAAGCCGTAGTTGCTGGCTGCGTTGTCGGGCGGGCTGGAGCCCCGGGAGGAAGCGCGTAAGAATCTCGAGCTGCCGCTCGATGAGCCACCGCGCAGCACGCGATTCAAGCCAGTCGTCGATCCGGCGGGGTTCTTCTGTGCCGACGAGGGATAGATGCCGTCCCAGTCGTTGCACCACTCGTACACGTTGCCGCTCATGTCGTGCAGCCCGAAGCCATTCCCGGATTTGCCGCCAACCGGACGCGGCTGCGCGCTCGCGTTGGGTCCGTACCACGCGATGCTCCCAACCAGCGTGTCGTCGTTCGTCCCGTTGAGGTACCCCGTAAAGCCGTGGAACGCCGTCGTCGTCCCCGCGCGGTACGCGTACTCCCACTCGGCCTCGCTCGGAAGTCGCATACCCGTCGCCGACAGGAAGCCTTGGACCACGGTCCATGACACCGTTTCGACCGGCCGGCTCGGCACCTGCGCCGCCGGAACTTCCGCGCTTGCCGACTGATAAGACGACGGATTCGAGCCCATCCTCGCGGTCCACTGCGCCTGCGTGACCTCGTAGCGCCCGAGGTAGAACGCGTTCGTCAAGGTCACCGTGTGCACGGGGCTTTCGTCGCCGTAGCAGTCCCACGCGTCCGACGCCGAGCAGCCCATGTCGAAGGTTCCCGGCGGGATCAGCACCATCTCGATGTTCGTGCCGCTGTCGCGCACGCGCCACGGGAGGCCCGTCGCCGTGATCGCGTCGCGCAGTCCGGCATCGGTGACGATCGTCGGGTCAGGCGAAGTCTCGACGACCGTCGCCCAGTCGAGCGTTGCGGTGTAGATGAACCCGCCCGGCAGCGTCGAACTGCCGCGCGGGGTCGTGAGGACGACCTGCTTCAGGCCCGCGGTGCCCGCCGGAGTGACCGCGGTCACCTTCGTGTCGTCGACCACCGTCACGCCGCTTGCGGCGACGCCACCGACCGTGACCGAGGTCGTTCCCCTCAGGTTCGCTCCGCGGATCGTGATCGCGGTGCCGCCGGCGGTCGGACCGCTCGCGGGCGTCGAGCGCCACAGGCTCGGCGCACCGCCCGGAAAGCGCGCGACGCGCAGGCCCTGGGACGACAGTTGCGAGGAGTTCGCGACCGACAGGCGGTTCGACCCGCGCACCGTCGCGTCGCTCGAGTCGTACGCGCCGCCGCGCGAGACGTACGGACCGCCCGCGGTGTCCGGTCCGGTCGGATTCGAGGACGGCGAGACCGAGTAGTAGTTCGCCAAGTACGGGTCGGCCGTGCGTTCCCACACGTTGCCCGACATGTCGTGCAGCCCGAAGCCGTTCGCGGCCTTGCCGCCCACCGGCCATGTGGCGCCGCCCGAGTTCCCCGAGTACCACGCGAGCTGGCTGATGCCGGCCGGCCCCGCGACGCCGCCCGGGCTCGAGACCGTGCCGTGGTACGCCGTCGTCGTTCCGGCGCGGTACGCGTACTCCCACTCCGCCTCGAAGGGAAGCCGCAGGCCCGTGGCGGCGAGGAAGCTCGTGATCGATGCGTTCGTCACGCGCTCGACGGGCCGCGTGGCCGAGTTGGCCGCGCCGACGAACTGCGACGGGTTCGAGCCCATCACCGCGGTCCACTGCCCCTGCGTGACCTCGTAGCGGCCCATGTAGAAGGGCTCGGTGATCGTGACCGCGTGCTGCGGGGACTCGTCCGCGTCGCACCCCGCCGACGAACCCGACACGCATCCCATCGCGTAGACCCCCGGCGGGATCAGCACCATCTCGATCTGCGTCGCCGCGTCGCGAACGCGCCACGCGAATCCGGTCGCGATGATCGCATCGCGCGTGGCCGAGTCGAAGACGACCGCCGGATCGGGCACCGCCTCGACGAGCGTCGCCCAGTCGGGCGTCTCGAGGCACGAGCCCCATGTGGAGAGCAGGATGCTCAGGTCGGCGCCGTTGACGAAGCCGTCGTCGTTGAAGTCGGCCACGACTGCGTTGCCCGTCGCGGGGCCCCAGTTCGAGAGCAGGATGCTCAGATCCTCCCCGTTCACGAAGCCGTTGCGGGTGATGTCGGCCGTGCAGTCGGCGGCGGCGGGAAGCGCGAGCCCGGCGGCGATTCCGGCCGCGAGCGCATGCGATGCGAGGGTCTGAAGGAAGGACGGCTTCATCGAGGTACTCCTCTGGTTGCGCGACGCCCAAGCAAGAGGCCGCGGCCAGGGCCCGTCTGTGGACGAAGGCGGACCCGGGCAAGGCAATCTGAGTCCGTGGAAAGTGGAACCGATCCGTCCCGCCGTTTCAAGAATCTCGCGAGACTCGACGGAAAGATCGATCGTTCCGGGCGGGACACACGCTCCGAAGCGTCGAACGCGGCCCGAACCCGTCGAAATGCCGGCAATCCGCGTCAAAATGCCGTTGGCGCGTTTCCCGGGCGTCTTCGTGAAGTCGCGCCGGCGAGGCTGCCGTGCCGCGGGGGCCTGCGTCAACGGCGTGCGGCGCCGCGCGAGAATCGCGGTGCTCGGGAAGGCGGGTCGGTCCGAGAGGCGCCCCCCGGCCCCCCCCGCCTCACGGCGTGCGCGCGACGCGGAAGCCGAGGAAGTCGTACGCGCTCGTGGGAGGGTCGGAGTTCCGCCACGACGCGCGCACGCTCTGGCTCGTGTTCGAGTACGAGCCACCGCGCCACACGCGGTTCGACCCGGACGCCGGGCCCGTCGGGTTCGTCAGCGGCGCCGCGGTGTACGGCGCGTAGTAGTCGCTGCACCACTCCCACACGTTGCCGCCCATGTCGTGCAGGCCGAAACCGTTCGCCGCGAGCCCGCCGACCGCCCGCGTCGATGGCGCCGCGAACCACGCGATCTGCCGCGCATACTCGTCGCTCGTGGAGCCGTTCGGGAATCCCGGCGCACCATGGAACGGCAGCGTGGTTCCGGCGCGATACGCGTACTCCCACTCGCCTTCGGTCGGAAGCCGGAAACCCGTCGCCGCCAGGAACTCCTGCACCATGAAGAAGGACACCCGCTCCACCGGGCGCGACGGACTGTCGGGCTGTCCCTGGTTGAACGACGGATTCGAGCCCATGCGCGCCTGCCACTGCGCCTGCGTGACCTCGTAGCGGCCGATGTAGAACGGATTGGTCAGCGTGACGGTGTGCGTCGGCTGTTCAATGCTCCAGCACAGGGGATACACATCCGACCCCTGCGAGCATCCGCGGGTGTAGGTCCCGGGCGGGACGAGCATCATCTCGATCTGCGTGCCGTTGTCGCGCACGCGCCACGGATAGCCCGTCGCCACGATCGCGCTTCGGAGCGCCGCGTTGGTCACGACCGCAGGATCCGGCTCCGCTTCGAGCACCGTGTACCACGGCACGGCGTAGGTGAACGCGTTGGCTTTCGTCGCGGTGCCGCCGGCGGTCGTGACCGCGACCGACTTCGCGCCGACCGTGCCGGGCGGCGTGACCGCGGTCAGCGTCGTCCCGCTGAGCACCGTGAAGCTCGACACGGGGACGCCGCCGATCTCGACGGCGCTCGTCGACTGGAACGAAGTGCCCGTGATCGTGACGATCGTTCCGCCCTTGGGCGTCCCGCTCGCCGGCGTGACCGTCGCGATGGCGGGCGCGCAATCGCCCCAGCGCGCGAAGACGGTCGCGAGATCGACGCCGTTGACGACGCCGTCACCGTTGAGGTCGGCGCCGCAGGCATTCGCCGGGCACGCGCCCCACGCGCCGAGCAGCGTGGCGAGATCGCGCGCGTCGACCCGACCGTCTCCGGTGAGATCCGTCGCGACGCATGGGTCGGACTGCGCGGAAACGGGTGCGGAGATCGCAAGCGGAGCCGCGAGAAGCGCCGTGAAGAACACCCGAAGCAGCCGTGCAGTCATGCCCATGCCGGAAATCCTCGATGGATGTCGCGTGGCGGGATCGGTGCCGCGCGAACGGGTCGAGCGAGACTACCACGGCGAGTGCGCGCGGCAAATGACGACACACCGACGATCGAATGAAGGAGCGCGTCGCGTCCTAGGCTCTGTCTGACGGATCGTTGAAGGTCCGAGATCCGCATCGGCGCCAGGATGGCGAGGAGGCGAGGCGACGCTGTATCCCATGATCCATGGTCGCGATACAGCGAGTCGATGCCGACAATGCCAGCCGGGATGCCGGGCGGATTGAAGCCCAGCGATCCGTCAGACAGAGCCTAGAAGCGGCTCGTCTTGATGGCCGTGGAGACGCCCGCGACCACGGCGAGGGGCCCGGGCCGACTTCCTGCGACCAGCGCCGGAAGGATCGCGATCACGGCGTGCGCGCCACGCGAAAGCCCATCGTGTCGTAGGCATTTTCCGGCAGCGAGGGCGCGCGCCCCGAAGCGCGCGCCCATTCGGGACCGTTGACCCACGAGCCGCCGCGCATCACGCGCTCGACGCCCGTCGACGGGCCCGTGGGGTTCGTCTGCGCGGCTGGCGAATACTGGCCGAAGTAATCGCTGCACCACTCCCATACGTTGCCGGCCATGTCGTAGAGACCGAGCGCGTTCGGAAGCTTGCCGCCCACGGGCTGGCTGCGGAAGTCCGCGTTGCCGTACCACCAGGCGATGATGTTCACGATGTTGTCGTCGGCGGATCCGTCGGGATAGCCGGGCACGGCGTAGAAGGGCGCGTCCGTGCCGGCGCGGTACGCGCGTTCCCACTCCGCCTCGGTCGGAAGCCGCAGGCCGGTGGCCGTCAGGAAGCCCTGCACCGTGTTCCAAGACACCTGCTCGACGGGCCGCGTCGTGGAGCCGGGGAAGCCGTTCGCCTTGGTGAATCGGGACGGATTCGAGCCCATCACGGCCTGCCACTCGGCCTGCAAGACTTCATAGCGGCCGATGTAGTACGCGTTCGTGAGCGTGACCGTGTGCACGGGCCGCTCCGGCGGAGTGCAGTTGTAGTAGAGCGAGGGAACGATGCAGCCCATCTGGAAGGTGCCCGGCGGCACGAGCAGCATCTCGATCTGCGAGGCGTTGTCGCGCACGCGCCACGGGTAGCCCGTCGCCACGATCGCGCTTCGGAGTGCCGCGTTGGTGACGACCGCCGGGTCGGGAGCCGACTCGATCACCGTGAACCACGGAACGAGATAGGTGAATCCGTTCGCCTTCGTCGCGGTTCCACCGAGGTTGGTGACGGCGACCGACTTCGCACCGAGCGAGCCCGGCGGCGTGACCGCGGTGAGCGTGGTGGCGCTGAGGACCGTGAAGCTCGCGGCGGGAACACCGCCGATCGTGACCGCGGTGGTCGTCTGCAGCGAGGAGCCCGTGATCGTGACGACCGTGCCTCCGGCCGGCGGCCCCGTCGGCGGAACGACCGTCGAGATGCTCGGCGCGCAGTAGCCCCAGCGCACGATCACCTCGGCGAGGTCGACCGCGTCCACGAAGCCGTTGCCCGTGAGGTCCGCGCCGCAGGCGTTCCCGGGACACGGGCCCCACGAGGAGAGCACCTTCGCGAGATCGGCGCCGTCGACCAGCGCGTCGCCGGTGATGTCGCCGAAGCAGGTCGACTGGGCGGAGGCGGGCTGCGCGCCGGAGACGCATGCGAAGGTCGTCGCGAGCAGTGCCGTTGCAAGTGCGCGAAGCGTTCGTGCGGTGGTGCCCATGCCGGAAGTCCTCGATGGATGTCGCGTGGAGGGATCGACGCCGCGAGGCCCGCGTCGGAGAAAAGTGTTCACGGCGTGCGCGCGACGCGGAAGCCGATGTTGCTGCTTCCGTACTCGGGGAAGTAGTACTGCCGCGCCGAGCTTCGCGCCGGGAATCCGTCGATCGGCTCGTAGCCGGTGTGCGAGCCTCCGCGCAGCACTCGGGCGAATCCCGCCGACGGGCCGAGCGGATTGATCTGCGGCGTGGACGGATAGGTGCCGTCCCAGTCCCGCACCCACTCGAACACGTTGCCGAGCATGTCGTGCAGGCCGAACGCGTTCGCGGCCTTGGTGCCGACGGTCTGCGGGATGCCGGAGCTGCCCGGCGCCCACGCGATCACCGCCAGCTGCTGGTCGCTCCCGGAGCCGTTGGGAAAGCCCGGGCCGCCGTGGTACGCGGTCGTCGTGCCCGCGCGGCACGCGAACTCCCACTCCGCCTCGGTCAGGAAGCGCAGCGCGGTCGTGGTCATGAACTGCTGCACCTGGAAGTAGGTGATGCTCTCGACCGGCCGGTTCAGGTTCTGCGTGAAGCCGTTCGCAGGCTGGTAGTACGACGGATTCGAGCCCATGCGCGCCGTCCATTGGCCCTGCGTCACCTCGTAGCGACCGACATAGATCGAGTTCGTCAGCGTGGCGGTGTACACGGGCAGCTCGCGCTCCTGGCAGGGCCACAGGTTCGCGGGCGCGGTGCAGCCCATCTGGAAGGTTCCCGCCGGTATCAGCACCATCTCGATGCCGCTTCCGCTGTCGCGCACGCGCCATGGGAAGCCGGCCGCCGCGATCGACTGCCGCAGCGAGTCGTTCGTCACCACCGCCGGATCGGGGCTCTGCTCGAGCACGGTGAACCAGGTCGGATTCGCGTAGCGGAAGCCCGTCGAGAGCGTCGCCGTGCCGCCCGGCGTCGTCACCGCGACCGGCTTGACGCCGGCGCTGTTCCGCGGCGTCACCACCGTGATCGTCGTCTGGTTGACGACCGTGACCCCGGTCGCCGGCACGCCGCCGATCGTGACCGAAGTGACCGAGTTGAACGCCTGTCCGCGGATCGTCAGCACCGTGCCGCCGCCGACCGGACCGTTCGCGGGAATGGTGAGCGAGACCGTCGGCGCGCAGAAGCCCCAGCGCGCGAACATCTCGGCGATGTCGACGGCGTTCACGATGCCGTCGCCGGTGAGGTCGGCGCCGCAGGCGTTCGCCGGGCACGCGCCCCACGCGGAGAGCGCCTTCGCGAGATCGGCGCCTTCGATCAGCCCGTCGCCGGTGATGTCGCCGAAGCAGACGGACTGGGCGGAGGCGTGCTGCGTGACGGAGACGATTGCGGCCGTCGACGCGAAGAGCGCCGCTGCGAGCGAGCGAACAGATCGTGCGGTGGTGCCCATGCCGGAAGTCCTCGATGGATGTCGCGTGGCGGGATCGGTGCCGCGCGAGAGAGTCGGGCGAGACTACCTCACGCGGAGACGAACTCCAAAGGGAAGACGTGCGGAATCGTCGAGCGTGGGGTTCGGTGCGGGGCGCGGGCCGCCTCCGGAGATCGCGGCGCGGTGGGCGGCGGGGAATCTTCAGGAAAAACGTGCTCGGTTTTCGGGTCCGGCCAGGAGCCTGTTGTATCTTGAGAAACGACAACATGCGCGGATCACTTCTCAACTCCGAACAGCTGCGGCGGGCGCTCGAGGCGCTCGCCGCCCTGCTTCCGCCCGCGACCCCCGCCACGATGACGCTCATCGGCGGCGGCGGTGGCGTGCTCGCGGGGCTCCTGCCGGCGCAGCGGCACACGGTCGACATCGACGTGATCGACGTCGACCCGCCCGAGGTGTTCGACCTCTGCTGCCACCACGCGCCACGCGTCGCCGATGCGTGCGGCCTGAGTCCCGGGTGGCTCGACGCGACGGCGCACACGATGCGGCACATGATGCTCGCGGAGTGGCGCGAGCGGACGATTCCGGTCGGCGAGTTCGGTCCGCTGAAGGTGCAGGCGATCGGGCGGATCGATCTGATCTCGCTGAAGTTGATCGCGGGACGGCAGCGTGATCTCGAGGACCTCGCGGCGCTCCGGATGACGACGGACGAGGCTCGCCGGCTCACGCGTGAGCTGCCGACGCTCCTCCGGCAGGGCGCGAACCCCGATGTCGTCGAGGGTGCGATCCGGTTGCTTCGACAGATCGGAGGATCCGATGGATCCGCGTGACTTCGACCATGTGGTCGAAGGCTGGCGCGAGGTGGGCGTCGCCTACGACGGGCGGAATCTCCCGCGGAACGCGCCGGGGGTCGATCTCGAGAGGCTGCTGCTCGACACTGCGCGCGCTATGCCGCATGTGAACCGCCTCTACAACACGACCGCGACCTGGCTCCATGACTTCGGCGACCTCGTGGCGAAGCATCGGCTCCGCCGGCTCATCCGCGACGAACTCTCGCCCGAGGACCATGCGCCGCTCGGTGCGGTGCTTGATTGCGCGCAGGAGCGGCAGAACCCGCGCGAGTTCGCATCCGTCGTGGTCATGCTGTCGCCCGCCGCCACGCCGCGCGCCCTCCTCGCCGGGCTGAACTCAGACTCACGCCTCTTCGCGCTCGCGAGGTCCCGCTCGGGGCAGATCGGGACGCGCTGGCGCGTCTACATCGACGACGAACCCCTCCGCCCGAAGGTCCTGCGTCCGGCGAGCTGGATCATGAAGCGCCATCCGGACTTCGTGCTGCGCGCCGACTTCAAGGGCGATCTCCGCGCGTCGGTGATGGCGTCGCTCGCCTTCGACGAGGGCGCCGGCGAGAGCGAGCTCGCGCTCGCGCGCGCCGCCGGCGGAAGCCGTGCGCAGGTACGCAGGGCGCTCGACAACCTCGAGATGACCGGCCGCGTGCGGAGGTACCGGTCGAAGGCGGGCACCCGGATCGAGCTGCTCCGGTTCGCGGGGGCGTAGGCGCGGTGGATCGCGGCGGATGGGCGTGATCGGGTGCGGTCGATCGGGCGTGTTCGCATCCGAGACGCGCGACGCACGCGGCCGCGCGCGACAGACCGGTGGGCCGTGCGCCATCACCGCCACCACGGCGGCGACCGTCCGCTGCGGCGACGTCTCGCGATGCCTGGCCGATCGCGACTTCCCATGGCGTGCTCCGCATGGCGGCGGCGCGGAGCCGTATTCTCCCGCGCGTGGCCGTCCGCTCCCCCGCCCCGCTCGTCGTCATCTGCGGACCGATGTTCGCGGGGAAGTCGACTGAACTCCTGCGCCGCGTCGAACGCGCGCAGGCCGAGGGTCGCGAGGCGCTCGTCGCGAAGCCAGCGCGCGACACCCGCTACGCCCTAGACGCGGTCGTGACCCACGACGGCGCGCGACTGCCCGCGGTCGCGGTCGCGAGCGTCGCCGAACTCGCGGAACTCGTCCTCGCGCGCGCGGCCCTTCCGGCGCTCGTCGCGATCGACGAGATCCACTTCTTCGCCGACGAAGCCGTCGCGCCGATCGCGGCCCTGCGCTCACGCGGCGTGGCGATCGCCGTCGCCGGCTGCGACCTCGACCATTTCGGCGATGTCTTCGCGCCCTTCGACGCCCTGCTTCCGGCCGCGACCGAGATCGCGCGCCTCACCGGCATCTGCGCGCGCTGCGGCGCGCCGAGCACGCACAGCGAGCGGCTCGTCCCAGCGACCGACCGCATCATCATCGGCGGCGCCGCGGAGTTCGCCGCGACCTGCGCCGCGTGCTTCCGGCCGAGCCGGCGATGAATGCGGCGATGGACATGGGTGCAGTCCTTGGGACGAGCTACTCGTCTGGCTCCTTCTCCGGATCCATTTGACCCGCCTTGTGATAGCGCAGCGACTGCACCATCACTGCCACGACCACGATCAAGGCGTAGCCCAATGCGATTGGGATTCCGACCTTCAGAGCGCCCTCGACTCCCCGTGGCAGCCTCTTCAGGCCTTCGAACGTAAACGGAAGCAGACCCAGAACCACCAGGGAGAGTGCGACCGAATAGCGAAGGAACGTCTTGCCCACCAATCGCACGACCGTGTCGTTGAACCGAAGGGTCAACGCAACAAGCAGCAGCGGTCCGTTCAACGCGAGGGGCTCCACGGCGTAAGAGACCGCCGAGCCGATTCCCCGTCCGATCGGACGGAACACGCCTCCGAGCAATCCAACCCAGTCGACGCCGAAAATCGCCTGGCCGACGACGACGACGATCGGAACCAGCGCGAGTATCACGAGCGGCGCCAACAGCAGCGCAAGGCGGCGATCACGCGCCTGTAGCTCCTCGATGGTCGGCCGACGGGCGCGCTTTCCGCCGTTGCTTCCTGGCTGTCCGGGTCTGAGCATCTCGGAACATCCTCCGTTCCGCAGTGAGACGCACCCGGCGAGCGAATCGTGGATCGCCCGTCCAAAATGGCTGGATATTCGCTGGAAGCAACAATCGCGAACGCCTCCGATCCTTCAAGCGGATCTACGAAGATCGGGTCGCTCAACCCACCCGCTCACGGACCGGATCGGACCACGACCGCCGCCGCCGCGCGATACCGCGCCGCGTGGCGCGCGTAGCTTGGCTCCGCGACATTGTGGAAGAAGTGCTCGAGGTACTCGAGCGGCCACGGCCGTTCGCCCGCCAATTCCCGCGCGGCGGCGCGCTCCCAGCGCACCTCGCGCGGCGCCTCGATGTAGACCGCGATGTCGACATGCGCGCGCGGCAGCTCGTGCAGCGCGTGCAGGCCCTCGACGATCACGACATCCGCCGCCTCGACGAGCAGTTCGCCGACGCGCGCGTGCGCGTCGAAGCTCCACTGCGGGACGCGCGTCGCGCGCCCCGCGCGGAGTTCGGCGAGATTCGCCGCAAGCAGCGCGAGGTCCGACGACTCGGGCAGATCGCGCAGCGCCTCCGGCGTCCGGTCGTAGTCGGGCAGGTAGTGGTCGGTCGAGAGCACGACGACGCCGCGCGCGGGATCCCGGGCACCGACATGATCCGCGAGCCGCCGGGCGAGGGTCGACTTTCCCGAGGCGACAGCGCCGGTCACCCCGACGACCGCGCGCCGACCGAGTCCATGCGCCCGCTCGGCGATCGCGACGATCGCCTCGTTGAAGGGAAGGATCCTCGGGTCCGGCTGCTCCACGGCGCCGAGGATACGCCCGCGCAGCCGCCCCTGCCGTATCTTGCGGCCGGAGCCACCATGAACCCGACCGGACTTCTCGGCGTCGCCCTCCTCCTCGCGATCGCCTACGCCCTCTCGGCGAACCGCCGCGCGATCCGCGCGCGGCCGATCGTGGCGGCGCTGCTCCTGCAGTTCGGGCTCGCCGCGCTGCTCCTGCGCTTCGCTCCGGCGGTCGCCGTCTTCGACGCCTTCGCGGCCGCCGTGACCAAGGTCATCTCCTTCGCCGACGAGGGCACGCGCTTCATCTTCGGAAACGCCACCGACGCCTCGGGCGCCTGGGGCTTCATCTTCGCGGTGAAGGTGCTGCCGATCATCATCTTCTTCGCGTCCTTCATGGCGGTCCTCTACCACCTCGGGATCATGCAGCGCGTGATCGCGGTCCTCGCCCGCGGACTGCGCGGCGCGCTCGGCGTCACCGGCGTCGAGTCGATGTCGGCGGCGGCGAACGTCTTCGTCGGACAGACCGAGGCGCCGCTGACGGTGCGGCCGTTCATCGCCCGCATGACGCGCTCGCAGCTCGCCGCCGTCATGACCGGCGGCTTCGCCACGATCGCGGGCAGCGTGATGGCGGCGTACGTCGTCCTCCTCGGCGGCGACGACCCGGCCGCGCGCACCGAGATCGCCAAGCACTTCATGATCGCCTCGGTCATGTCGGCGCCGGCAGGGCTGCTGATGGCGAAGATGATGGTGCCGGAGACCGAATCCGCGCCCGACGAGTCGATCGACGCGTTGCGGAAGCTGCCGCGCACCACCGCGAACGTGATGGACGCCGCCGCGGAGGGCGCCGGCGACGGCCTCAAGCTCGCGCTGAATGTCGCGGCGATGCTCGTCGCCTTCGTGTCGCTGATCGCGCTTCTCAACTGGCCGCTCGCGGCGCTCAGCGAGCTCGATTCCGACTGGCTCCCAATCGCGTCGTGGCGCGCCGAGCTCGGCCTCCCGGTCCTGACCTTCCAGAACATCCTCGGCGCGATCCTGCAGCCGATCGCGTGGACGATGGGCGCCGGCGCCGACGCGCACAAGGTCGGCGCGGTGATGGGCCAGGCGGTCGTCGCGACCGAGTTCGTCGCCTACCTCGACCTCGCGAACATGGCGAAGGAGAGCGCGATCTCCGAGCGCGGACGCACGATCGCGATCTACGCGCTCTGCGGGTTCGCGAACCTGCCGTCGATCGCGATCCAGATCGGCGGGCTCGGAGCGATGGCGCCCGAACGCCGCGGCGAGATCGCGGCGCTCGGCCTGCGGGCGATGACGGCCGGCGCGCTCGCCTGCTGGATGACGGGCGCAGTGGCGGGCGTGTTCACGAGCTGATTGCGAACGCCGCCTCCCGAACGGTGCCCGGCACGTGCCGTGCAGTGCCTGGCACTGCACGGCACGTGCCGGGTACCGCGATCCACTCGCGACAAGAGCCCAGCGATACGCTCCCGCCCGCGCGCCGGCCAGCTGGCCCCAGTCAGTCGCACGCGTTTCGACCCAGGACGCGCATTCGAGCCTTCATGAGCCGCTTCCGTCACCGAGGGTGCAGAATGAACGCTCGGTGCACGGCAGGTGCCGGACAGTACCTGGCACTGCCCGGCACCTGCCGTGCACCGATGGATGCACCGATGGATGTCGGGATCAGGCCTTCACCAGCCGCGTCACCCGCCCGATCGGGACCCGATGTCTCACCGCTTCGGCGAAGGACTCGCCGAAGCTATGCCGCGTCGTCGGGATCAGGCCTTCACCAGCCGCGTCACCCGCCCGATCGGGACCCATTCGACCACCAGGATCGAGCCGTCCGCGAGGAACGTCGCCGAGTGCGGGTGGACGAACTTGCCGGGGATGAAGTCCTTGCGCGCCGCGCCGCGGAGGTTCGTCGGCGAGCCGTCGCCGAGCATCGCGACCGCCTTGTTGTCCTTGCCGAGCAGCGTGATGACGCTCGCGAGGTCGGGCACGAGCAGCAGGTCGCCGCGCGTCTTGAAGTGGCACGGCTGGCGCATCGCGTCCTTCACGAACGACACGTGCTTCCACGGCTTGCCCGCACCGTTCTCGGCGAAGTACTGGATGCGATTGTTCGAGCGGTCGGCGACCGCCAGCGTCCCGACGCGGTCGTCCCACCAGAGGCCGTGCGGCCCGGAGACCTGTCCCTCGCCCGAACCCGGGCCGCAGATCGTCGACTTGTGCGCGCCGTCCTTCGACCAGATGTGCACGAAGCTCTTGCCGTAACCGTCGCCGACGAAGATGTCGCCGTTCGGGAGGAACGCGACGTTGGTCGGATTCCAGTCGTTCTCGTTGCCGTAGACCTTCTTGCCGTCGAACTCGGCGTCGACCGGCGCGCCCTTCTCCCACACGACCGTGCCATCGAGCGTCGTCTTGATCACCCGGCGGCGGTTCACGTCGCAGTGGTAGAGGAACTCGGTGCCGCCTTCGTCGCGGATGTCGAGGCCGTGGCCGCCGCCCTTCATCTGCGGCAGCATCGAGCGGACGAACTTTCCGTCCTTCGTGAAGACATAGACCGCGTCGTCCTTGGTCGCGCCGCCGCCGACGGTGTGCGAGATGTAGATGTGGCCGGCCTTGTCCTGCGCGACGCCGTGGGTGTCGCCCCACGCGAGGCCATCGGGCGGCATCAGCCAGTCGTGCTCGACGCGGTAGGTGTGCTCGCCGGAACCGGTCGTCACATCGCCGGCGAGGAGCGCCGAGGCGAACGCGTTCGAGAGCGGCGCGACCGCGGCGATGCCCGCGGCGGTGCGGATGAAGGCGCGTCGGGAATCACGGTGGCTCGCGTCGGAGTGCATGCGCGAAGCGTACCGCGGCGGCGCTCAGGGCGCGGGCGCGGCGGGCTGCGCGGCCGGGGGATCCGCCGGCGGATCTTCCGGCATCGGCGGCGTCTTCGGCTCCGCGATCGGAAGGTCGGCGCCGACGACCTGCACGCGACCGCCTTCCGCCAGACCCTTGATCGTCTCGGGCTCGTCGAGCCCCGACTGCCACACATAGACGCGCTTCAGCGCCGGCTGCGAGCGGATCCACGCGACGCTCGCAGCGGTCGCCTTCGAGCCGACGAGATTGAGCGACTCGAGCTTCGGAAGCGAGCCGAGCGCCGACAGCCCCGCGTCGCCGACGGCGGTGCCGTCGAGCCGCAGGTGCGTGAGGTTCGGCATCGAGCCGATCTGCCCGAGGCCGGCGTCGCCGATCGCGGTCTTCGCGAGGTTGAGGTTGGCGATGAGCGGCGCGAGGTGCGACACGAACGCAGCGTCGGCGTCGCCGAAGGGCGGCTCGGCGCGGCTTGCGTTCACATCGAAGAGCGGGCTGTCGAGGGCGAGCGGCTGGACGATGACGCCGCGCGCCGACAGCGAGCGGGCCGCTGCGTCGACCTTCGCGCGGTCGCCGCCGGGAATCGCCGCCGCAGACGCAGCCTTCGCGTCGCCGCCAGCGGAGTCGTCGCCGGCGCCCGTGACCGAAGCCGCCGCCGCCGCACCGGCCTCCGGATACGCGGCCCCGTCGTCGATCCACTTCCTGATCTTCGCGATCTCGTCCGCGGTCAGGCCATCCCCTTCGGGCGGCATCGCGTCCGGATCGGCGCGGTCGAGCGCGACGCGGATGTGCAGCTTGCTCTCGGCGCCCTTGCCGGGCAGGACGGTCCATTCCTCGGCGTCGCCGTTGAAGAGCCATGCCTTCGTGTCCATGCGGAGGCCGCCCTTCTGCTTGCGCGAGCCGTGACACTCGAAGCAGTGCGCCTCGAAGATCGGGCGCACTTCGCGCAGGAAGAACTCGTCCGCCGGGCTGAGCGCGACGGTCTCGGCAGCGGACGCGTCCTTCGGCGCCTCCTCGCGCTTCGACGGCGGGAAGAGCACCTCGCCGAGATAGTTCTCGCCGTGGACGAGCGCGCCGCCGAGGTGGCCGGTGAACGCGACGGCGATGCCGACCGCGAGCGCCCAGACGCGGAAGGCGCCGAGGCGCGCGACCGCTGCCGCGCCGCCGTTCTTCGAGAGGTCGCGCGCGAGCGCCGCCCCGCGCCACGCGAGCAGCACCATCGCGACGGCGGTCGCGGTGCCGAGCCAGCGGTGGAAGCCGAGCGTGTCGGAGTCTTCGCCGCCGTACTCGCGGGCCGCGATCACCCAGCCGGTCGCGGTGGCGGCGACCGCGGTGACTGCGGAGATCGCGAGCAGCGGCACCGTCAGCGGCGACATGCCCTCGCGACGGGAGAGCGAGCGCCACCACTCGGCGCCGACCGCGACCAGTCCGACCGCGATCGGGAAGTGGACGACGACGGGATGCAGCCTTCCGAACGCCCGACCGAGGTCGGGGCCGGCCTCCGCAAGGATCGGGGCGAGCGCGAGCAGCTGCGGCAGGTTCGTGCTTTCGGCCATCGACCGGAATGTAGTCGATGAGACGGGAATCGAGGCCAGCGCCATGCGCGCGGCCAGGCGCCGCGGCGCGGACCGTCAGGAAGTTTCCGCCGCTTCCCGACGGCCCACGCCGCAGCGCCCGGTCCCCCCGACTTCCCTTTTGCCTCGAAGACACGAGGCGCGGGACAAGTCCCACGCCCCGTCTCAGGCGGGACTCCCATCCCGCCACGGGACGGATCGCTCTCGCGACCCGCTCTCTCTCCCGTTGGTCGTGGCCGCAGAGACGGCCGGGCCTGATGGTGCCACCACGCCCGGCGAAGGCAAATCGGGGATGCGGGAAACCACGCGATGCCGCGGATTTCCGCAGGGAAACGCGGGTTCTCAGACGGTTTGCGTTCTCGGGCGTGCGCCGCCGGCCCCGGTCAGGAGACCCCGACCGCCTCGGCATCGCGGTCGGAGAGCATGCCGCCGTCCGAGCGCTGCCGCACGGTGCCGTCGCGCCGCCAGCTGCGCTCGCAGCGCGGTTCGCCGCGAAGGTCGACGACCTCGATGTGCGCCTGGTCCTTGGCGATGGTCACCCGCGACACGCCGAGGAGGTCGGGCAGGTCGTCGAGGAACTCGGCGAGGTGCGCATGCGAGCCGGGCACGAGGATGCCGGCGTCGAGCGGATTCTCGATGCCGCGCGCCTTCGCCTTCTCGAGCGCCGCGTGGACGAACTCGCGCAGCGCGAGCACCTCGCTCCAGCGCGGATCGGCGGTGAAGCCGAGCGTGCGGAAGTGCCCGAGATGGATGCACGCCGCGTCGTCGGCCGTGAGCGCGCGGAAGGCCTCGTCGGCCGTGTGCGGCAGGAAGATCGCGAGCATGCGGCAGAGCGCGTCGGCCGCGACATGCATCGCCGCCTGCGCGCGGCGGCGGCGCGACGAATCGCGGCGGTCGCAGTAGAGGCGGTCCTTGGTCGCAGCGCAGTAGATCGCCGAGAGCGTCTCGTTGCAGAGATGGAAGATCGCCTGCTGCGCGTCGCGGAAGGCGCAGCGGCGGACCGCGTCGCGCACGGCCTCCTGCGTCGAGGCGACCTGCGCGAGCATCCACGCCTCGAGGCTCGCGTGCGGCAGCCCCTCGAGGATCGAGTCGACCTCGGACGAATCGAATCCGTCGAGGTTCGACAGCAGGTAGCGCACGGTGTTGCGCACCTTGCGGTAGCTCTCGCCCGCGACCTTGAAGTAGTCGAGGTCGGCGCGGATGTCGTTCTCGTAGTCGATGCCGGCGACCCACCAGCGGCAGACGTCGGCGCCGAACTCCTTGAGCAGCGCCTCGACGTCGATCGTGTTGCCGATCGACTTCGACATCTTGCGGCCGTCCTTGTCGACGATGAAGCCGTGGGTCACGAGCCGCTTGAACGGCGCCTGCCCGGTGGCGCCGAGCGCCGGCAGCAGCGAGAGCTGGAACCAGCCGCGGTGCTGGTCGCTGCCCTCGAGGTAGATCTCGGCGGGATAGCCGATCCCGCGCGCGCGCAGCACCGCGTTCCACGAGCTTCCGGCCTCGAACCAGACGTCGAAGATGTCGTAGAGCTTCGTCAGCGCGCCGATGTCGAGCCCCTTCGGCGCGTGCGGATCCTTCGCGGCGTCGTAGTGCGAGAGGAGGTCGGCGGGCGACTCCTGGAACCACGCGTCGCTTCCCTTCTCCGCGAAGCGCCGCGCGATCGCGCGCACGCTCGCCGAGGTGAGGAAGGTCGAGCCGTCGGCCATGCGGAACGCCGGGATCGGCAGGCCCCACGAGCGCTGGCGCGAGATGCACCAGTCGGGGCGCGACTCGATCATGCCGCGCATGCGGTTGCGGCCCCATTCGGGCGTGAAGCCGACCTCCTTCTCGACCGCCGCGAGCGCGCGCTCGCGGATCGAGCGGCCATCGCGCTTCGTCGCGACGTCGACGCCGATGAACCACTGCTCGGTGGCGCGGAAGATGACCGGCGTCTTCGAACGCCAGTCGTGCGGATACGAGTGGGTGAAGCGATGGTCGTGGAAGAGATGGCCGCTCGCGCGCAGGCGCTCGGCGACCTCGCCGTTCGCGTCCCAGATCGACTTCCCGCGCAGCCACTCGGGCACGGAGTCGTCGTAGGTGCCGTCCTCGCGGACCGGGCAGTACGCGGGAAGACCCTCGCGCAGGCCGGTGCGGTAGTCGTCGGCGCCGTGGCCGGGCGCGGTGTGCACGAGGCCGGTGCCGTCCTCGAGGGTGACGTAGTCGGCCGCGACGATGCGGCCCTTCCGATCGCAGAACGGATGGCGGTACTCGAGCCCGACGAGCGCGGCGCCGTCGCACTCCGCGCGCACGACGACCTTCTCGGCGCCGGCCTTCTTGGCGACGGCCTGCACCAGGTCGCTCGCCATGATGGTCGTGCTGCCGTCGATCTCGACGAGCGCGTAGCGGAAGCGCTCGTGCACCGCGATCGCGAGGTTCGCGGGAAGCGTCCACGGCGTCGTGGTCCAGATCATGAAGCTCGGCGTCGCGTCGAGGAAGCGCGCGTCGTCGAGCTCCGCGTCGGAGTCGCCGTCGCCGGCCGGCGGCTCGGCGAGCAGCCCGAACGCCGCCGCGACCTTCGCGCGGTCGGCGGCCTCGAAGTCGACGTAGACCGAGAGATCCTCGCGGTCCTCGTACTCGAGCTCCGCCTCGGCGAGCGCGGTCTTGTTCGCGATCGACCAGTGGACCGGCTTGAGCGCGCGGACGACCACGCCCTGATCGACGAGGTCGGCGAAGACCTCGAGCACCTTCGCCTCGTAGGCGGGCTGGAGCGTGAAGTACGGGTCGGCGTACTCGGCGAAGGTCAGCAGGCGGCGCATCTGCTCGGCCTGCAGGCCGATGAACTTGGTGGCGGCGGCGGCGCACTCGCGGCGGATCGCCATGTGGCGCTGCTCGGGGGTCAGCGTCTCGAGCTTCGCGGTCTTCCCCTTCTCGTGCAGTTCGGTCATCACCTTGTGTTCGATCGGCAGGCCGTGGGTGTCCCAGCCGGGCACGAAGCGGACGCGGCGGCCCTCCATGAGCGCGCCGCGGACGACGAAGTCCTTCAGCACCTTGTTGAGGAGGTGGCCGATGTGGATCGGGCCGTTCGCGTAGGGCGGGCCGTCGTGGAAGACGAACGGCTCGGCCGCCTCGCGCGCCACCTGCACGCGGTTGAAGAGCTTGCCGTCCTCCCAGCGCTTGAGGGACTGCGGCTCGGCCTGCAGCAGGTTCGCCTTCATCGCGAAGGCGGTCTTCGGCAGGTTGAGCGAGTCCTTGTAGGCGGGCTTCTCTCGGGGGGCGTTGGCGTCTGACATGCGGCGTCCTTCGGCCCGCGGAAGGCGGGGTCGCAAGGATACCCGTCCCCGCGTTCTGCAGCATTTCCCGGCCGGAAGTCGATTCCCGCTCCATGAACCTCGCCGCCGACGGAGCCATCGCCGAAGGGCGCGTCTTCCATGTCGAGACGCTCGTGTCCGGGCGGGCGCTCGTGCGCGACCGGACGGTTCCGGCCGAGGCTGCGCGCGCGGTCGCGCCGGCGCTCGAGGACGCCTTCGCGCGGCACGACCGGCTCGCGGTCGCCGTCGCGCGGCGCACCCGCGGCGGCACGGTTTCGGCGCACGGCGCCTTCGTCGTCCATCCGAAGGGCTTCCATCGCGCCGGGCGCGGCGCGCCCGCCGAGGCGGAGCGCTTCGACCTCGAGGTCGACGCGGCCGACGCCGGCGTCGCGGTCGTCGACGCCGCCGCCTTCGCGACCGCGCGCGGTGCCGCGCTGCTCGACCCCTGCGCCGGCTACGGCGCGCTCGGACTGCTCGCGCTGTCGCTCGAGGTCCGCCGCGCGCGCGCCGGCCGCGTGATCGCCGTCGCCGCGGCGTCGATCGAGGATGCCGCCGAGAGCGACGAGATCCTCGAGCACGAGGGCTTCCGCAACGACCTCGCCGCCTCGCACGCGCGCGTCCACTTCGGCTTCGATGTCGAGGCCTGCGACCTCGACCTCGCGCCCGCGCCGCTGCGCTGGAACGCGCCGCTCTGGGGCGCGCCCGCCGGCTTCGGCAAGTACGACGACCGCGGGGCGTACCACTGGGATCTCTACCGCACGCACGACGCCTACCGGCGCCGCGCCGACACGCTGGTGTCGTTCCTCGCCGCGAACCTGCCCGCCGGAGATCTGCCCGTCGCCGACATCGGTGCCGGCGACGCGCTGTTCGCCAGGCTCGCCGCGAAGCGCGGCGTCGCGGGGGTCGCGATCGATCCCGAGCCGCGCGCGATCGCGACCGCGCGCGAGGCGCTCGCGGCCGAGGGGCTCGCGGCGCTCGTGCGCTGCGAGGAGGGCGCTGCGGAATCGCTCCCCTTCCCCGCGCATGCCTTTCGCGCGGCGATGCTGCTCGATGTGATCGAGCACCTCCGCAACCCGCAGCGCGCGCTCGCCGAGATCCGCCGCACGCTCGCGCCGGGCGGCGTGCTGCTCGTCGCGACGCCGGCGTGGCGGTACGGCCACCGCGCCGACCCGGTCTACCACCTCGACGAATACCGCGAAGAGGAACTGACGCGCCAGCTGCGCGCCGCCGGCCTGCACATCGTGCACACCGCGCGCATCAAGGGCGCGTACGACGATCTCGTGGTCCTCGCCCGGGCGTGAGGCGGGGGCGGTGGGCGACGGGGATGTACCCGCGAAGAACCGTGCGAGAGTCTCGCGCATGAAGGCCCGCGGCAGCCCTCGAGACCTCAAACACGCGGCGACCACAACCCCTCGGCCACTTCGTGGCCTCAGGGATGTGCCACCCGCCGCCCAAGGGCGGCGGAAGGACGCGACTTCTCGCGCCAGTTGAAGTCCGCGCGCCTCTCCCCGTCGCCATAGGCGACGGGGGTGGCACGTCCCCGAGCGCGAAGCGCGACGGGTCGTGGTCGCCTGATCCAAGTGTCTCGCGCGCGAGCCCTTCGCCGCAGCACCAAAGCCCGACGCCGTCGGCCAAGGGCCGACGGGTGCCCATTCCGAAGTCCAAAGTCCTTGAGCAATGGGTCGCCCAGTCGAACGATCTCGAGTGGGCCGCGGTGTCGTTCACGCGCGAGACTCGGAAGTACGGCGACCACAACCCCTCGGCCACTTCGTGGCCTCAGGGATGTGCCACCCGCCGGGCTTTGCCCGGCGGAAGGTCGCGCGAACTTCCCCGTCGCCATAGGCGACGGGGGGTGGCACGTCCCCGAGCGCGAAGCGCGAGGGGTCGTGGTCGCCTGATCCAAGAGGCTCGCGCGTGCACGCCGGGGCAGCCCTCGAGAACTCAAACACGCGGCGACCACAACCCCTCGGCCACTTCGTGGCCTCAGGGATGTGCCACCCGCCGGGCTTTGCCCGGCGGAAGGTCGCGCGAACTTCCCCGTCGCCCTAGGCGACGGGGGTGGCACGTCCCCGAGCGCGAAGCGCGAGGGGTCGTGGTCGCCTGATCCAAGAGTCTCGCGTGTGCACGCCCTTCCAGTAGCACCACAGCGAGAACGCGGCGAAGGCCGCGTTCGAGCGCTCAAACTACGGATGCTCGCCAGGCTTCACGACCTCGTCGAGGTACTTCTGGAAATCGCCCATCTTGTAGGAGATGAAGCACAGCGCGTGATGCAGCGCGAAGTACTCGGGATCGGTCATGTCCTTGTCGACATCGCCGCGCAGGCGATTCAGCTCGGCGATGACGACTTCAGCCTTCACCTTCATGGCATGCTCCGGATTCAGTGCGCGTGATCGTGATCGTGATCGTGGTCGTGATCGTGCCCGTGCTCGTGCGAATGATCGTGCGACTGCGCCACCGCCGACTCGATCCGCGCGATCGTCCCGGCGAGCGCGAGCCCGACGAGCAGCGCCGCCGAGAGCGCGAGGCGGTCGTGGCGGTGGAACTGGAGTTCGGGCAACAGGTCGCTCGCCGCGATGCAGAGGAAGGTCCCCGCGCTGAAGGCGAGCGCGTAAGGCAGGATCGCCGCGCCGCTCTCCGACACGCCGAACCAGAGCAGCACCGCGCCCATCGGGACCACGAGCGCGAAGAGCGCGTTCACGAAGTGCGCGAAGCCGGCCGGCCGGCCCGACGCGCGCACGAGCGTCGCGACGGTCAGCCCGTCGAAGGGCTTGTGCAGCAGGATCACGATGAACGTCGACAGCCCGGCGATCATGCCGCCGGCGCCGTGGCTCGCGCCCGCCATCACCGCCGCGGCGAGCGCGACGCCCTCGAGGACGCTGTGGAGCGTGAGCCCGATCGCGGCGCCGACCCAGCTCAGTTCGCTGACCCCGCGCTTGCGACCATGCCCGTGCCCATGCCCACCGTGCTGGTGCCGCTTGCCCGCCCCGGCACCGGCGTCCTTCGCGTTCGCCTCGCCGCCATGCCCGCCGCAGCCGTCGTCGCAGCAGTCGTGGTGCCCGGCGTGCTCGGGGGTCTCGTGCTGGTGGAAGTGGAAGAAACGCTCCACCAGGAACATCACGATGAAGCCGAGGACCGACGCGAGCATGACCCCGTCGAGCGACGCGTGGAGCGCGCCGTGGCCCATCGCGGCGCCGGGGGTCGCCTTCGCCTCGAGCGTGAGGATGACCGCATGCGGCAGGAGGTGCAGCGCGCCGACGCCGAGCATGGTCCCGGCCACGAAACTGAGCGCCAGCTGGAGCGGCCGGTGGCCGAGCTTCAGGCTGGCCGCGATCGCACCGCCGGCGAGCGAGGCGACGCCCACCGCCGCGCAGTAGATCGCGAGCTGGACGGCCGGGCTCAGCCCCTCGGATGCGGCTTGGGCGAGGACGACGGATTCGGCGGGCATCGCCATGGGGCGGCAAGGATAGCCGCTTCCCCCGCCGGCACCGCCCGGAGGCGGGACGCGCTTCGGCAGCGGTCGGGCAAGAGGTGAAAAACGAACCGGCCCGCCGTGAGGCGGGCCGTTCGTTCAAGTGGAGTGGATGAGGATCGAACTCACAACCTCCTCGATGCGACCGAGGCGCTCTCCCAATTGAGCTACCACCCCATGGGAGGACGGAGACTATAGCACGGGACGCCGTGCCTGCAAAGCCTTCGCCGCACGGGAAAACAGCCCCTTCGCGCTTCTCAGCCCCGGGGTCGATTCCGTACCCTGCGCGGGTGCCCGAAGCGCCAGCCAGTCGAGAGCCGGAGAACCGAAGCGCGGTCGCGTGGGCGGACCCGGCGCTCAACCCCCACTTCGCCACGCCGGCGATGCGGCAGTACGCGCGCTTCAAGCACGAGCACCCGGACTGCCTGCTCTTCTTCCGGATGGGCGACTTCTACGAGATGTTCGACCGCGACGCGGTGCTCGCACACAAGCTGCTGTCGATCACCCTGACCGAGCGGACGAAGGGCCTGCCGATGGCGGGCGTCCCCTTCCACTCGGCCGAGGGGTACATCCGGCGCCTCGTCGCGATGGGACATCGCGTCGCCGTCTGCGAGCAGATCCAGGATCCGAAGGACGCGAAGGGCGTCGTCGAGCGCGCGGTGACGCGCGTGCTGACGCCGGGCACGCTCGTCGACGAGACGCTGCTCGAGGCCGGCGCCGCCTGCCGCGTCGCAGCCGTCGCGATCGACGGCGCCGAGGCGCACATCGCGTCGATCGAGATCTCGACCGGCGCCTTCACCGTCGCGTCGTGCCCGGTCGGGCTCGTCGCCGACGAACTCGCCCGCATCGCGCCGAGCGAGCTCGTGCACGCCGAGGAACGCGACGGATCGATCCACCCCGAGGTCGCGCGGCTCGCCGCGCGCGGACTTGCGCTGACCGCGCGGCCGGGCTGGTACTTCCGCCCTCAGGACGCCTTCGACGCCCTCGTCGCCCAGTTCGCCGTGCGCTCGCTCGAGGGCTTCGGCTTCGCGAAGGACGAGCCGGCGATCGGCGCCGCGGGCGCGATCCTCCGCTACGCGCTCGAGACCCAGTCGACCGCCGACGCGACCGGCCGGATCGCGCACCTCGCGCCGCCGCGGCGCCTCGCCCGCGGCGCGTTCCTCGCGGTCGACGCGACCACCCTGCGCGCGCTCGAGATCGAGCGCACGCTCCGCACCGGCGCGGTCGAGGGCAGCCTGCTCTCGATCTTCGACGCGGCCGCCACGCCGATGGGCCGCCGTCTCGTGCGCGACTGGCTCTGCTACCCGCTCGCGACGAAGGCCGCGATCGACGCGCGGCTCGACCGCGTGGCCGCCCTCGTCGCCGACGAACGCTTCGCGGACGCCGTGCTCGAGCAGCTCTCGACGCTGCAGGACGTCGCGCGCATCGCCGGGCGCGCTGCGCTCGGCCGGGCGACGCCCCGCGACTTCCTCGCGCTCGCCCGCTCGCTCGCGGCGATGCGGCCGCTCGCCGACACGCTCGCCCCGAGCGCGGCCTTCGCCGACGACTGCGCGGAAATCGCCCGCGTCGCGCCCCTGCTCGCGCCACTCGCCGCGCGCCTCGCGCGCGCGATCAAGCCCGACGCGCCGACGCATCTGCGGGAAGGCGGCGTCTTCACCGACGGATTCGACCTCGAGCTCGACGAGATCCGGCTCCTGCAGCGCGACTCGAGCGCGTGGCTCGCGCGCTACCAGGACGAGCTCGTCGCCTCGACCGGAATCGCGTCGCTCAAGGTCGGCTTCAACTCGGTCTTCGGCTACTACATCGAGCTCTCGGCCGCGAACGCCGCGAAGGCGCCCGCGACCTTCACCCGCAAGCAGACGCTGCGCAACGCCGAGCGCTACATCACGCCGGAGCTCAAGACCTTCGAGGAGAAGGTGCTGCGCGCCGAGGCGAACGGGATCGCGCGCGAAAAAGAACTGTGGGCGGCGCTCGTCGCCGAGGTCGCGGCGTGCGTGCGCGAGATCGCCGCCTTCGGCGAGCGCGCGGCCGAGCTCGACGCGCTCTCCTGCCTCGCCGCCGTCGCGCGGCGGCAGCGCTGGACGCGCCCCGCGATCGCCGACGGCCGCGGCATCGCGATCGAAGCCGGCCGCCACCCGGTCCTTGACCGCTCGCTCGCCGCGCGCTTCGTCCCGAACGACACGGCGCTCGGCGGCGCGGGCGCGGATGCGCCGACGCTCGCGCTCATCACCGGCCCGAACATGGCCGGCAAGAGCACCTACATCCGGCAGGTCGCGCTGATCGCGCTCCTCGCGCACGTCGGCTCGTTCGTGCCGGCCGCGAAGGCCGAGATCGGCGTCCTCGACGCGATCCTGACCCGGATCGGCAGCGCCGACGAGATCCACTCGGGGCAGTCGACCTTCATGGTCGAGATGACCGAGACCGCGAACATCCTCCACCACGCGACCGACCGGAGCCTGGTGATCCTCGACGAGATCGGCCGCGGCACGAGCACGCTCGACGGGCTCAGCCTCGCGTGGGCGATCACCGAGACGCTCGCCGCGCGCGGCGCCTGCACGCTGTTCGCGACGCACTACCACGAGCTGACGCAGCTCGCCGACACGCTGCCGCGGGTGACGAACCTGCATGTCTCGGTGCGCGAGTGGAACGACGAGGTCGTCTTCCTGCACCGGATCGTGCCCGGCCGCACCGACCGGAGCTACGGCATCCATGTCGCGCGGCTCGCGGGATTGCCGCGGGAAACGGTCGCGCGCGCGAAGGAAGTGCTCGAGCTCCTCGGGAAGGTCGAGGTCGCGGACGCGCTCTCCGGCCGCGTGCGCGAGATCGCGGCCGCGGCGCCCGCGCGCGGGAAGCCGGCCGCCGCGCCGCAGCTCTCGCTCTTCACCGAGTACGTCGAGCACCCCGCGGTCGAGGAACTGCGCCGGATCGACCTGCACGCGCTGACCCCGCTCGCGGCGTTCGACCTCCTGCGGAAGCTCGCCGAGTCGACGCGCGGGTGAGCGCGGGCGAGCGGCGGCCGCCGCGACGTGTGCTTCTCTCCCCTCCGGTGGTGCCTGGCACGTGCCATGCGGTGCCGTGCACCGGCTGGCACGTGCCAGGCACCGGGTGTCCCCGCTGGCTGCGCGGGAATGCGCTCGCGCGAAGCGCACCCGGTCCGCCGTACCCGGCACGTGCCGTGCGGTGCCGTGCACCGGTTGGCACGTGCCAGGCACCGGGTGTCCCCGGGTGTCCCCGCGTGCGCCCGATCGCACAAACCCGTCGCCCCTCAGTCCCCG
>Ga0315906_10000628_pt1 | contig 55767 bp, 56 predicted proteins | sample LakEriMetagenome_4_FD_203526 | JGI IMG/M metagenome (GOLD analysis project Ga0315906, IMG submission 203526) | Freshwater fungal communities from buoy surface, Lake Erie, Ohio, United States - Buoy 2 MA122 | ecosystem: Environmental > Aquatic > Freshwater > Lake > Lake biofilm | place: USA...
TCAACAATAAACTTAAACTAATAAAACGGAGAGCCTATGGCTTTAGAAACTTTCGGAATTTTTGGGTTAGAAGTATGTTGTCTTGGCATCTTGTCTGTTGATTTAGCATAAAGGGTAACGAAGAGCCCGAAATTTTTAGTAGCAGGATTAGCCAAAAACAAAACCGCATCGGAAATCAATAGAGTCACAGAAAAACTTTTTCAAGAGATTCACCCTGACAAAAGAAAAACCTTTACTTGTGACAACGGCAAAGAATTTTGTGGACATCAAGAGTTGAGTCAGAAACTAGGAGCAGATTTTTATTTTGCTACTCCTTATCATTCGTGGGAGAGGGGATTAAACGAGCATACCAATGGACTGTTAAGACAATTTTTCCCCAAGGGAACGAATTTTAAAATCGTTAAGCCAGAGGAGGTGGAAAGAGCCGTAAACTTGATTAACAATCGTCCTCGAAAATGTCTTGACTATCGTACCCCGAATGAGGTATTCTATAAAGATAGATCAGACAGTGATGCAATTCAGACTTGAATTGGCCGTTTCAGAGCTTGCGTCTCACATCCTTGTTCTAATCTTAAGATCATGCGTTCCATTACAAATAAAATCGCACAACTAAGTAGGTTGCCGTATTGACGGAGAACTCCCCAACTATCGGCCACTTGTTCATCATTTAAATCTAGGGAAAGTTGCACTTTTTCAATAATTTTTGTCCCTCCAGGGTGAACCATCCATAAATCAATATCTTCCTTGGTTATCTCATGACTATTCAGAAAATTAGTAATAATTCGACCGACACCAGACTCAATATAATCAGGTAATTGACGGGACAGCAGACAGGTAATACCATTGTCTCTAATGCCTAAGGTAATGCCGTCTTCGGTATTTTCAGCCAGATAACTAAAATTATCCCGAATGATAAATTTTCCTCGACCTTGTATTTGTTCTGGTTCGTAGGCTCCGATTACTACTGCCGCACAACCATCACCAAAAATACTATGAATGATAATGTCATTTAAATCATCTTGAAAAACGGCATTAATAGAACTTAATTCTAAACAAATTACTAAAGCTTTATGCTCAGGGTTGGCTCTTACATGATCACAGGCTACTCGTAAACCATTCATCGCGGCTGCACAACCCATAAAATTAACTGGCACTCTAGCAATGTTGCGTCGAAGTCCTAAACTTTTAATTAATTGAGCATCTATACCCGGGGCCACAAAGCCTGTACTGGTGACGAATACGATTAGACCAATAGAATCCTCGATCTTTTCTGTACTCAAAGGATTATGATTTTTCTGTTGCTCCGATGCGGCTAAAATAACTCTTCTCGCCACATCTTCTGCTAGGGGAAGCCCATATTTTTCGTACATTTGCATTCGTTGTTCAATAGTTCCCTTTTCTCTACTAAAGTTAACAGTTTCTTCAGTTAATAAGTTAATAGCTAGATGCCTAGTGTCAATCCGGGTATGTTCGTAGATTTTTTCGATACGATGTTGATTCTTCTCTAGACCTTTGAGGTTAGCTAAAAATTTAGCGGCATCCGTTTGTTGGACAAGATTGCCCGGAGTGCCAGTGGCGAGACTTTCAATGACAGGTAAAAACTGAGAAGATTGCATGGCAAATATCAGAACCAGTTTAGGTATTATAGGGAGGGTTTCTGTCAACCAATTGCCTGGAAAGCTAGGGAAAAGTCTGGGTCTTTATTATATCCGTAAGATGCCCAATAATTTTCCCGAAACTTGCCGCCAGAATTTCTGGTTTTTGTCGGCTCAAATCGAACCAATGCCAGCCCAACCTTTGACAATATAGTCTAGGGTTGTTCTTAAGGCTTGCGGGTGAAAATGTTCTTTCAATAATCCCAACTCCTTCTCTTTGGCTAATCGGGATGGCACAGCTAGATAGTGTTTAATTAGCCCTGGTAGGCGGTCAAAAAAGAAGTTTTGAGGTGCCGCCCATTCAACTCCGAATTTTTCCGATTCTTCCCGGACAATATCTTCACTGATGATATTGGCAAAACCACTTTTTTGTTGGGGAAGAACGTGATGCACCCGGTGGGGAGCCAAGCCCGCCGAGAGAAAACAGTCAATATACTTATTACCTACCATGGTCAAATCGTAGGAATTTTTAATCTGCATAACCGCCCAATCTTGGGTTTCCCATTGAGGTGGTGCCATAGGATCTATTGGCGGTTCTTCGGCTTCAAAATCATGACTAGCCACAATCATAAAAGTGCTAATCCAGAGGGTAAGGAAAAACTGTGCTAACCAAGCCCAAAATTGACCGTACAGACAAAAGATAACCAGTTCGATTAATAGTAATAAGTGAATACCAAAACTACCTAAAAAATGGGGTAATCCCAGCTGCCAACTGCCATACATATTCTTAACACCTGCTTTAAAAGCGAGGATACATAATTCCATAATGCGAACAAACATTCCCGTAACCACATGACCTATTTTATGGAATGTATGTACTGGAACTCGATAAAAACGAGGCAATTCTAACATGAAGGTGAAAACATTCTTTTTGATATCAACATCGGTTTGGGTAAAAGGATGATGCAGTAAAGTATGACCGTCTATTACTACTAAAGCGAGGGGAACGTAGTTAATATCAAAAATATTGGCAAATACCTTGTTTAATCCCACTTGTGGCCGATGAATTAGGTAGTGACCTACCCCTGCTAGGGCAATTCTTAGCATAGCGATGAGAGGCACAAATAGGTAAATCGGCATATACTGTCTGGCCTCTAAGTACAGCCCCTGCACCACAAAATAGATAAGAAAAAGACAGATACTGATAACATTAAACAGAAAATCCATGCGCTCCACTTTCTGTTTAAATTCTGGAGAGTAAACTCTGGCTTTAATCTTATTAAGCAATTGTTCTGGGTTGCGGAAATCATAGCGAGGAGTATCCCGCCAACCATTAAAATGCTCTTTAAATAAGAAGGCAGGAGCGTTGTATTTAGGATGAATATGCTCTGGTCTTCCCTGTTGTCCAAGGGAATATTTTTGCAGGACTTTTTTGACTCTTTCAGGATTGGGATGAAAGATATTGACAATCGTGGTTATATCTCTGTTCTTGGTACGTCCAATAAAAAATTGTCCCCCCGGATGCTTGGCAATAAATTCCGTGAGATCATAGGCTTCTCCTTCATAAATCCAGACATTCGGCAAGGGTGTACCGTCGGGGGGATGGGGCGGTGGTTCGTTATCTCCTGGCAAGGGGGGCGGCATGAAGGGACTCACTCCACCTTGATTATGAGGCGCCCCCCGGCCGGCATCTGTGGGCGGCAATGAGGGCATCACTCCTGACTGATTAGGAAATGGTGTTGGTGCTGGGACGTTTTGGGGAGTATTGATTTTTTGTTCTGAGTTCATAGTAAATTTTCATCCTCGTTTGACTATATTTTCTCTGGCAGAATCCCGACCTAAGCTGGCGGGGAAAATCAAGATAACGCTCTCTTAAGTCTCTGGGGTTGTGTAGATAGGGATTGACCGAGTAGGATGGAATCTAAAAATGTTTTTTTGAGAAGTGCTAAAGGTAAATTCCCAGGGCTTATAGAGGGAAATAACTATGTTATCAGGGAAAAATTAGAAATTGCCAAAATTGTTGTATCTCAAAAAAACGGTATAAAAGTTCTTCGGCAACTATGACATTTCTGCTCTTTGGTAAGCAGACAAGCAACCGAAGAACCAGACCAATTAGGACTGACTACGTTCAAATACTCGTAAGATTAAATAACCCAAAGCGGCAATTTCTGGCGGTGAGTTTTGTAACATTCCCCCTAAAGCTTGAGCCTGTTCATCATTACCGAGTAATTGTTTTAAGAGTTCTTGATCTTGTTCTGTTAGACGCGGTAGATTGGCAGGTCCTGCCCCAGTCGGTGCAAAGGGCTGCGGTGTCCCCGGAGGATTGTTCTGGTGTCCACCAGGTGGAAACCCTTGATGCGCTCCGGGAGGAGGACTTTGAGGCACACCAGGAGGAGGGCTTTGCGGGGCAGCGGGGGGGGTGAGGATGTCTTGGTGTTAACATTGATTGATTTCTCCCTATACTTACTATTTAGTTTTTTTATTTTATTCTCACTATTTGCCAGTGATTCCAGATATTTTTTATTTCTTAATAATTTCCTCTCTTGAGCAAAAAAAGAGTTTTAATCAAGTGTCTAGTTGAGATAACTCCCAGAAAGTGGACAAAATCGGATACATTCATCTTTAAATGTGGACATAGTTGGAACTTACCGATAAAAATAGCCGTTGATAGTCAACCAGCACTAAAAAATTTACTTCATATTTGTTAACATAGTGCCATTTTTGACATTCCACTGCTTAACCTAATTTTTAGGGCAAAATTATCCCAAAACACCCGTGGTAAAAACAATGATTTTCTTGCAGACGATTACAAAAATTTACTCTCTAGGGGAAGTGAAAATTCCTGTTCTTCGGGGCATAGATCTGGAAATTCGGTCAGGGGAATACATATCCATTATGGGAGCTTCGGGTTCCGGGAAATCAACCTTGATGAATATTATCGGCTGCCTCGATCGCCCGACGGGGGGACAATATATTTTAGAAGGCAGAAACTTAAAGAACTTGGACGATAACCAACTGGCTTATATTCGCAATCAGAGGATTGGCTTTGTCTTCCAACAATTTAATTTATTGTCCCGCTCCACTGCCCTAGAAAATGTCATGTTGCCGATGGTCTATGCCAATGTTCCCAAGCCAAAGCGTCGTCAAAGAGCGATGCAAGCTTTAGCTAGAGTTGGATTGGCTAATTATCTCCACAATCGGCCTAGCCAACTTTCCGGGGGACAACAACAGCGAGTCGCCATCGCCCGGGCCCTAGTTAATCAACCGGCTCTGGTGTTGGCCGATGAGCCGACGGGGGCCTTAGATACACAAACTTCCCAAGAACTGATGGATTTACTAACCGAACTCAATCAACAGGGGATCACGATTGTGATTGTCACCCACGATCCTGATGTAGCTGCCCAAACTAGGCGGGTGATCCGTCTTCAAGATGGCTTAATCGTTTTTTAGGATGTACTGGCCTCAATCCCGTCGTAAAGCGGTAATCGGGTCTAAATGAGCGGCAGAACGGGCGGGAATTACTCCTGCTAACAAACCAACGATAAAAGATAAGCCAAATCCACTGACTATCGACCAACCTGATAAGACAAAGGGAAATCGGAAAATCTGGGCGCTACAGAGGGCGACTAAAATTCCCGATAATACACCGATGCCGCCGCCAGTCAGGGAAATCATCACCGATTCCGCTAAAAACTGCTGGAGGATTGCCGAACGGGTAGCCCCCACAGCTTTGCGAATCCCGATTTCCCTGGTGCGTTCCACCACGGAAACTAACATGATATTAGCGATGCCAATACCGCCGACTACTAAGGAAATGCCAGCGATCGCCACCAGCATCACTGTAAACAAACCCACTACCGTGGTCAAGGTTTTGACCACATCTGTTTGGTTTCTAATGCTAAAATCATCGGCTTGAGCAGCGGCGAGATTGTGGCGCTGACGCAAAAGATTAGTAATTTGATACTCGGCATTTTTCATCTGATCTTGCTGGTCAACTTTGACATAAATGCCGTTAACGGCCTTACCACTTAAAGAATTATTGCCCACCAGACGAGAAGACATATTGCTCAGAGGAATAAAGACCTGATCGTCGCGATTAATCGAACCTTCTGCACCTTTTGGCTCAAATACCCCAATAATTTCGTAACTATTTTTTCTTTCAATCCAAAGCTTTTTGCCGATAGGATTAGTATCATCGCCAAAGAGTTCTGTTAACAGAGTCGAGCCTAAAATCGCCACTGGTGTCGCCTGTGCCATTTCTTCCTCGGTAAAAAATCGACCTTGGCTGAGTTCTGTATTTCTGGCTTTCATGTAGTTGAGATCGATGCCCACCACATTAGTGGCATGATTGACCTCGCCCGCCACCACTGGTGCTGGACGCTGCAGATAGGCGGAGACCACCTGCACACCAGGAACTTGATTTTGAATAACTTTGGCATCTTCCCAGATTAAGGTACTACTGGAACCGCGGCCGAGACTAATCCCCCCGGTTCTGGCTTCTCCGGGTAAAATTTGTAAAACATTAGTACCTAGAGATTGAATTTTTTGTTCGGTGGCTTTTTGTACTCCTTGGCCTACGGAGGTGAGAGCAATCACGGAGGCAATGCCAATAATCACCCCTAACATGGTTAACAAAGTCCGCAGTTTATTACTCCAGAGGGCTTCGATCGCTATCGAGACAATTTCGCCGATCGCCACGGGATGAGGATGATTAGCCTGAACTATTTGTTTAGGTAAGTTAAGAGTCATTGAGTTCTATTTAATCTGGCTAAATATAGAGTTCTGAGCGGATAAAACAGATATTTTGGACTTATTTGTCTTTTTTATCTATAAATCACCTTATTTACTGTTTCTAGAAGAGATTAGGCTGTATTGACTGCGGCTTTCCCGTCCGATAGCATTGCCGATAAAAACCCTCACTTAGGGAAATCAATCGCTTCGCCATACTTTCCCAATAAGATTTTAGCGAGATTTTCCTTGACCTGTGCGTCAATTTCCGAAAAGATGGGGAGTAAGGCCTTTGCTGCCCCGTCGAGTAGAGGGGGGATATCCATCAAACAATAGACTGTGATATTTGTTACTATTTATTAAGCGTCAAAGTTCCCCCTGTGTCAAATCGAGACAGATAAGACAATGATGCTCTGTCTCCTGTTGTTTCCCTTTGGGTTATTCAATGACTGTTGCGACTTCCGAAAAACTTCCCATTGACTGGGTGACTCTCATCTACATGGCTTTTATCCACTTAGTGGCTCTTTTAGCCTTCTTGCCTGGCAATTTTAGCTGGGGTGCTGTGGGAGTGACATTGATTCTTTATTGGATTACCGGGGGTTTAGGAATTACCCTCGGTTTCCATCGTTTGGTTTCCCATCGGAGTTTTAAGACTCCCAAATGGTTAGAATACTTTCTGGTTTTGTGCGGGACCCTCGCTTGTCAGGGGGGTGCGATCGCATGGATAGGTTTACATCGTATTCATCATAAATATTCTGATACTGCTCCCGATCCCCACGATTCTAATAAAGGTTTCTGGTGGAGTCACATGGGTTGGATGCTGCACGAAATTCCTGCCGACGAAGAAATTGCCCGTTTTACCCAAGATATCGCCGACGATCCTTTCTATAAATTCTGTCAAAATTATTTTGTTCCTATCCAAATTGTTTTAGGCTTAATTCTCTATGCTATGGGTGGTTGGCCGTTTGTAATTTGGGGAATTTTTGTTCGCTTGGTCTTAGTTTTCCACTCCACTTGGTTTGTCAACAGCGCCACCCACAAATTTGGTTATGTTAGCCATGAGTCCCACGATAATTCTAAAAATTGTTGGTGGGTTGCTCTCTTAACTTTCGGTGAAGGTTGGCACAATAATCACCATGCCTATCAGTATTCTGCCCGTCATGGCCTACAATGGTGGGAAGTTGACCTGACTTGGATGACCATTCGTCTGCTGCAAATTCTGGGATTAGCTACTAATATTAAGTTACCCCCCACCACGGCAACGGCGACAGAAAGTTAGTTTTATCCAGTTGTTAAATAGATTATAAATCTAGCCGAACTTAAGTTTAAGTTCGGTTATTTTTTCTCCGACTTAACCCAAATCTGACAGCTTTTCCCACGGCACAACTGAGGAATATAGGTAATGCCAATCCTCCCCCAAAAAAAAGAATTAAGGACAGAATCCCTTTCATGAATGCTGCTGCTGCCGAACATTGACTGGGGAGAGCGCAACTCATCCCAAGAGCGAAGGATAACCAAACAAAAAAGAAAACACACAGGGGAAATAAGAGGCAAAAAACCAGACCCCCCGCTAGACAGCCTAATCCATTGGCCGTTCTATTCGATTTCTTCTCTGTCACCATCTCTATCGCTAACTTTTTCTAAGCCATAGCATAAAAAGGTCAAACTAGCAACTTTTTTAACAAATACTTAATATTTACGCTGATGTGCCGGAAAGACCCCAGAGAACGTATATTAAAAGCTAATCCCCAAATTATAGTAAGTTTCTATGAAAAAAATCTCGATTTTAGGCTCTACAGGCTCGATCGGTACTCAAACTCTCGATATTGTCACCGATCATCCCGATAAGTTTCAAGTGGTGGGATTAGCCACGGGTAATAATATTCAACTACTATCGGAGCAAATTCGGCAATTTCGCCCGCAAATCGTGGCGATTAATAACGAAAGTCAACTAGAAGACCTAAAAAGCCTAATTTCCGACCTTGACTATACCCCGATTATCCTAGCAGGAAAGGAAGGAGTAATCGAAGTGGCCCGTTATGGCGATTCCGAAAGCGTCGTCACGGGAATTGTCGGTTGTGCGGGATTGCTGCCGACAATTGCCGCTATTACTGCCGGTAAAGATATCGCCCTCGCTAATAAAGAAACCCTGATTGCTGGCGGTCCGGTGGTGTTGCCTTTAGTGGAAAAACACCGAGTTAAATTATTACCTGCCGATTCGGAACATTCAGCTATTTTTCAATGTTTACAGGGAGTTCCCACTGGGGGATTAAAAAAGATTATTCTCACCGCTTCTGGGGGTGCTTTTCGGGATCTACCCGTGGAAAAATTGCCACAAGTAACCGTAGCTGATGCCCTCAAACATCCTAACTGGTCGATGGGCAGAAAAATCACCATCGATTCGGCTACTTTAATGAATAAAGGTCTAGAAGTTATCGAAGCTCATTATTTATTTGGTGTTGATTATAATGCGATCGATATTGTTATTCATCCCCAAAGTATTATTCACTCTTTAATTGAGTTACAGGATACCTCGGTTTTAGCCCAATTAGGCTGGCCCGATATGCGTTTACCCCTGTTATATGCCTTGTCTTGGCCCGAAAGAATTTATACCGATTGGGAACCTTTAAATTTAGTTAAAGCTGGTAGTTTAACCTTCAAAGAACCCGATCATCAAAAATATCCCTGTATGGGATTAGCCTACGCAGCTGGCCGGGCAGGTGGGGCAATGCCAGCAGTATTAAACGCGGCCAATGAACAAGCGGTAGCATTATTTTTAGAAGAAAAGATTAGCTTCTTAGATATTCCCCGGGTGATCGAAAAAGTTTGCGATCGCTTTACAATTCATAACACTTCTACCCCTAGCCTAGATGATATTTTGTCCGCCGATAATTGGGCGCGTCAAGAAGTATCTAACTGTCTGATTGCCAATCCGGTCTAGATAGTCTAGATCCTGTAGGGATGTTAACTATAATGTCTCTACAGGTCTAGGATAGAAAAATCACTAATTTCGGCTATTTTTTCTATTTAACTAGATTTATGATGATCATGACAAGAGTTGATAACCTTCAATAAACGTCGAAAATAAAGATTAAATTGCCTAAAATCAGGGTTTTCTTATTCTTTGTGTGATAAGTTTAACTTATATAGGATCGATCTTTGTGTCCTTTGTGTCTTTGTGGTTCGTTCTAGTCGCTCGCTGGCAGGACTGTATCTTAGAGTACATTTTACCCACCAAACTCAAGAGAGCCAAATCTGTAAATAGACCATTTAATTGACTATTATTCATTCTTAATTCTCCTGACTACTGACTCCTAACCCTAACAACAATTTTTGATTTTTACAATGAGGTCTAATGACCCTGAAGCTTTCTCAAAAATAAGATAAAATAAACAAGATAGCGGTTATTACTTTTAATTTTCTATGGTTACAACTTCTCTATCCCTCCCCGAAATCGCCAGAGAAACCCGTCAAGCGAGTCGTCAACTGGCTATCCTGACTAACGAAGAAAGGAATGAAGCTTTAGAGGCTATTGCTGAGGCTTTGACTGCCAATGCCGATAAGATACTAGAAGCTAATATCGCCGATGTTCAAACTGCCAAAGCGATGCAATTATCTCCGGCTTTATGTGCGCGATTAGAGTTAAGTCCGGGCAAATTAAAAGCCGCTATTGCCGGGGTGCGAGATGTGGCTAAATTAGCAGATCCTTTAGCTACGATGCAAATTAATCGGGAATTAGATCAAGGTTTAATTCTTCGGAGAATAACCTGTCCTTTAGGGGTTTTAGGGGTGATTTTTGAAGCTCGTCCCGATGCTTTAATTCAAATTACCAGTTTAGCGATAAAATCCGGTAATGGCGTTATTTTAAAAGGGGGGAAAGAGGCGATCCGTTCTTGTCAAGCTTTAGTAACAATTATTCATCAGGCATTGAGTCAAACTAAAGTTAATCCGGCGGCGGTACGATTATTAACAACACGAGAAGAAATTCAGGAACTATTAAAACTTGAGCAATACATCGATTTAATAATTCCTAGAGGTTCTAACGAATTTGTGCGTTATATCCAAAATAATACCCGCATTCCCGTCCTCGGTCATGCCGATGGTATCTGTCATCTCTACATCGACAAAGAAGCCGATTTAAGCAAAGCAATTAGGATTACCGTCGATGGCAAAACCCAATATCCTGCCGCTTGTAATACCATTGAAACTTTATTGGTTCATCAAGACATCGCTAGACAATTTTTACCCGCAGTGGCCCAGGCATTAGAGGAAAAAAAGGTTAAATTATTGGGAGATGAAGCAACTCGTCAGATGATTAACGTACCATCGGCCACAGAACAGGACTGGCAAACAGAATATAGTGATTTAATCCTGTCAATTAAAATTGTCGATAGTCTAGAATCGGCAATCGAACATATTAATTATTACGGTTCTCGACACACGGAAGCCATTGTCAGCGAAAATTTTAACACGGCCAAAACCTTTAGCGATCGAGTCGATGCTGCCGGAGTTTTTCATAATTGTTCCACCCGATTTGCCGATGGTTTCCGTTACGGTTTTGGGGCCGAAGTGGGTATCAGTACCCAAAAAATGCCTCCCCGCGGTCCGGTGGGATTAGAGGGATTAGTGACCTACAAATATCAATTAGTGGGAGATGGTCATATTGTCGCCGATTATTCTGGGGAAAATTCCCAATCTTTCACTCACAAGGATTTATAGTCGAGAAAAAAGCCGATGTTTACAGGATTAATTCAAGCCTTGGCAACAATTCGGGTCGTGGACACTGATAGACTCTATTTGTCTGTATCCTCTGATACAATTCTCCAAGATTTAATTATTGGTGATAGTGTGGCTGTGGATGGGGTTTGTTTGACAGTTGAGGAAATTCTCCCAGAGGGTTTTCTGGCCACTGCTTCCCCGGAAACCCTACAGCGCACTACTTTAGGACGAAGAATTCACACAGAAACCAACGTTAACCTAGAAACCTCTCTGCGGGTGGGTAGTAAAATCGGCGGTCATTTTGTCACGGGTCATGTGGACGGTATTGGCTGTTTAGTCGAATCGATAATCGTGGCTAATTCTTGGGAAATGACCTTTGCTGCCCCTAGTTCCCTAGAAGAGCAGTGGAATAACTACATAGCTCGTTATATCGTCGGTAAGGGCAGTATAGCTGTTAATGGCATTAGTTTAACCGTGGCCGATTGTGATGCCTACGGTAGCTGGTTTAAAGTGGCTGTCATCCCCCACACCTACGCCGAAACCAATCTTTCCCATTTAAAATTAGGCGATTGGGTGAATCTAGAAGGGGATATTTTAGGCAAATATGTGGAAAAATTGCTAGGAATGCGCTCTTATCACGCTCCTAGTGAGATTAGCCTAGAATTTCTGGCTGAACATGGTTATTAGTTTTCCAGAAAAAGCCTTTTCAGCTATAAAATCAATTTTGCACGACTCGTTATATATATAGGGTTTGCGGCAAAAAGTTTTTCAGCAAACCCTATTTAGGGTTTGCTGAATAAATCTAAAAACCTTGTTGGATAAGACTTTTGGACTTTTTTCCCCTCAAAAAGTGCCAGCCATTGCGGGGATCGGGGGAAAATTCAGGTACTTTTTCCCTGAAAATTAGGTAGTTGACCACCTGAAAATCGGTAAAACCCCACACCCCACACCCCACACCCCACACCCTGCCCCTAGGAAAAGCTTTTTCAGCAAACCCTATTTAGATCGGCCATCATCACTAAGTACCTAAGCAAAATTAATTACACATATCTAACCACCTCTTGCCTCTTGCCTTTTGCCTTTCTTCACTAGGAAATTTATTTTGCACGACTACTTATTACAAGAGAATATGCCATGAGGGAAAAAGCACTAGATTAAAGGTTTCAGCCCCTCTAAAAACGGCTAATGTACGAAAACAGAATACTCCTTTAAACTCTGCTTTCTATGAAATTAATTTTCTCTTTACTTGCTGTACAGATTTTCTTCTCCGCTATTTGTCCCGTAGAAGCTCAAAATTGGTCTCGACATCAAGAAAACAATTTTCGTAATGTTGTTGCTATTATCAAACCCCGTCGCAGGGGAAATTGTCAAAATCATAGGATTCGAGCGGACGGTAGAGTGTATGATGCTCAGAAAGGAACTAGAGGAAGTTATCTAATCGTTGATCAGGTGGTCTTGCTAACGGGCATTACAGCAACCGATCCACAGGGATATAAAATTTGGCAGGTTTTCTATGAACCCTCTCGGACAAAAATGTGGATAAAGGATTGCGATCTGTCAATTCCCCGACTCGTGAATTAATCGCCGGCTTTTTATTAGTGATGTTCGGCAGCCCGGGTTGAAAAGAAAATCACCCCCACGGATTTATCTATTTTAAAATAACAGCATTCCTATTAAACAGTCGCTATTAAATGCTAAACAATCGCTATGAAATCTTGAAAACACTAGGTAGAGGCGGTTTTGGCGAAACTTTCCTCGCGATCGATACTCGTATGCCCTCCCGCCGTAAATGTGTAATCAAGCAACTAAAGCCAGATGATACAACTAACACAGCACCAACTCCCGGTTGGTTTGAAGAACGTTTCCAGCGAGAAGCCGCTATTTTAGAAGAATTAGGGCGAAATAACCGACAAATTCCCGAACTTTACGAGTACTTTTCAGAAGGGGAAAATTTCTTCTTCGTCCAAGAATGGATTGAAGGGATCACCCTCAGTCAAAAACACCAACAAAAAGGCAACCTCTCGGAAGAGCAAGTAGAAAAAATCTTGCGAGAACTCCTACCCGTCCTCGACTACATCCACGGCCGAGGAATCATCCACCGGGACATCAAACCCGACAATATCATCCTGCGGGCCAGCGACGGTAAACCTGTTCTCATTGATTTTGGTATTGTCAAAGAGGTGAACAACATCAATGTCGGCAGTAAAACAGTCTCATTGGGAACCCCTGGCTACATGGCACCAGAACAAATAGCTGGCCATCCAGTTTTCTCCAGCGACCTCTACAGCTTGGGTCTAACCGCAATTTTCCTGCTGACGGGCAAAATTCCTCAAGATCTCACTAGCCACCCCAAAACCGGTGAAATCCTCTGGCGAAAAGATGCGCCCCACCGACCCTCGAATTTAGCCGCCGTTATCGATCGCGCTGTCCGTTTCCACCCCCGTGATCGCTTCACCTCTGCTCAAGAAATGTTAACCGGCTTGCCTGGTTCCGCTGGACGGGAAAAAACGCCTGTTGTTGTTCCTCCTGATACCAAAATTCTCCCACCACCGAGGTTTAAACGTTGGTTCTCGGTAATTTTGATTGTTATAACTGGTGGGTTTTCTCTTGGGGTTGCCCATCCAATAATAAAACCGTGGTTGAATTTCTTGTTCCCAAATAAACCAACGGTTGAAGAACTTCCCTTGATTGAGCCGTCGAGCCAGATTAATTCTTTTGTACTAGACGAAGATGGTCAAACTTTGCTAGGTGGGGATGAGAAAGGGAACATCTACCTGTGGGACGTGGCAACTGGAAAACAGAAAAAAACCATAGCAGGACACGGAAAAGCTATTTTAGAGATCGCCATAAGTAATGATCAACAGATATTAGCCAGCAGCAGTGAAGATGGCACAATCAAGGTTTGGGATTTAAAAACGGGGAAAGAACGTATTACCCTGCCAAACCAACGAGGTTTGATCGCCCTAGCCTTAAGTTCCGATGGCAATACACTGGTTACTGGTGGAGAAGATGCAACAGTTAAACTCTGGAATCTGTCAACGGGAAATTTAATCGAGACGCTACCGGTGGAAAAAGAGGTGGTATCCCTTGCCATTAATCAAGACGCATCAATTATCGTCAGCGGACATTCGGGCGGTGACATCAGTTTTTGGCAAAAACAAGGCAGTAACCCATACGAACCACGCATTTTTCCCTCTATCAATCCATGGACAGCCCCCTCGGTTGCCGTCAGTGCCGATGGAACCACCGCCGCTAGTAGCAGTTGCCAAGACAATATCAGAATCTGGAAAGATAGCGATTGGAAAGATTCTCCTCTCCAAGCAGGGTCATCCGCCGATATCTGTTTGATAGTTATCAGCGAAGATGGCAAGATAATTGCTGGCCGCAGTTCCGATGAAACCATTAGATTATGGAACCTAAACACCAAAAAGGAGATTTTTAGCTACTCCCCTTCCTCTCCCAAATCTTTCGATTCACCTAGAATGATCGCCCTCAGTGGAGATGGGCGTACCGTTGCCAGCAATTTTGACAAGAAAATCAAAGTTTGGCGGCCGAGTTTCTGAATTATCGGTGTCAAGATTATCCTGACCAGCTTTTATACTACATCTTGTTTAATAACGTCTTCAAGGCTGATGACTGATAGCTATAAATAAGTAGGTAGGCGTTAAAAATTATCAGATGCCCCCCTTATTAAGGGGGGACTAAGGGGGGATCTGCACCCCCCTTATTAAGGGGGGACTAAGGGGGGATCTGCACCCCCCTTATCAAGGGGGGCAGGGGGGATCTGCACCCCCCTTATCAAGGGGGGCAGGGGGGATCTGCACCCCCCTTATCAAGGGGGGCAGGGGGGATCGAACCTAAAATCCATTTTTAATTTAATTATAACCAGCTACTTAAGTGGGAAGCGGGGCGCAGGTTTTTAAAGCTCGATCGGGAGTTAATCGTATTATTAAAAGTTGATTTGGGATGAATCCCATGTTAGACTAGCGACTAAAACGAAAAAAGAGGTCATTGAGAATGAAACACCGACAGCCATGCCAAATTCTGGCGATGTTATTTTTAACTGGTGCGGTCACTTTTAGTTTACCAGAACCTAGCAAGTCCGCAGGAAAGGGACTGTTCTTCTGCGCCCAACTTCATGGAAAGTGGAATACCTTTGTCAAACGCAAGAAAAGACACATGGCGATAATTGAATGGACATCTAACGACTTTGCCGAGTCAGGATGGGACAACAGGAAACGCTGCATCACGGTTTCCGATCGCTTTAATCAATACGAGTCTCTGCTGACCAATGTTAAAACTTCAACTGTCAACGGCTATCCCGTCGTCTGTGTTTCTACATTTAAGGGCGGAAGTTGCGCTAAAAACCAAGTATTATTCACTCTAAAAACAGGAGTAAATGCTCAAGAAGTTGCCAAGAAACTATTTGAGATGAATCGTTATGCTAATACTTCAACACTTAAGGTCACTAAACAAATTTTTTCCTATGATACAGAAGGAGAACTTAATATTGATATATATACTTTTATCGACATTCTTGAACTAACAATCGAAGCTTCAGAAAATGAGCCTCGCTAGGAGTAAGTTTGGCAGTGAACCAATCCCAATGTCAACTTTTACTAATAATGTTCCTCATCAGTAGTCCAGCCTTAAGGCTAGTGACTGATGCAGATAATAGCTACTTTGCTCCTCACATTATTCGGTCGGGATGCCCATCTTCTCGACCAATTTTGATCGATTCTTTATATAATAAGATTAAAGTTATCACCGTAAAAATATTATATGAATCAGAATTTATCGGTTCTGGAGTAATAATTTACTCCCAAAACAACAATTATAAAGTGATTACTAACGCCCATGTTCTCAAAGATAATCACTTTTCCTACAGCATTCAAACCTTTGACGGAAAGATTCATATTTCAGAAGTGGTAAAAACTGCAAATTTTGCTCGGAATGACCTAGCCTTACTACAATTTAAATCCCCCTGCTTTTATGTAGCTTCTCGTCTAGGTTCCTCCGCTAACCTAAAGAGAGGGGAATATGTGTTAGCGGCGGGTTTCCCTTTTTATTTGCAACCACAATTTGCCTATCCAGCCAATGAGTCAATACAACAAAAAGAAACAAAAGAAAGCACTCAGAGCCTAAACGACGAGTTTGATTTTACACCGGGTAAAATAGTTGCATTCTTAGAAAAACCGCTAGAAGGAGGATATCAAATCGGATATAATGGCGACTTTGAAAAGGGAATGAGCGGAGGTCCATTACTCAATCAAAAGGGAGAATTAGTCGGCATCAGCGGCAGACATCCCGTTTTGTGGGAAAACTCCGATAATTATGAAGATGGTTCTCAACCATCGCCGGATTTGCAGACTCTAATCAATAACTCAAGTTGGGCAATCCCCAGCGAACAAATTATTAAAGTAATATCTGATAAATAGATGAAAATATTAGCTACAATAAACTGGCTTATTGTTGGATTAATAGCGGTTTCATTAACTCAGCAAGGCTTATTAGCTCTCTCCCAAAGCGAAGTTGAAGAAATCGCCAAACAAACTACAGTCAAAATAATTAGAATAGACGGTCATAATCCAGGTACTGGAGCAATTGTCCAGAAACAAAAATATATATTTAAAGGACAGGAAGGATACTTATATACTGTCCTGACTAACTGCCATGTGTTTCTCAATTCAACATTCTGCGATCAAGAAAATAAGCTAACTCCCGAACCGATGCCCAACTCTACTGGCTATCGCGTTGAAACTTCTGACAGACAACAATATATAAGTGAAATTTCCTCGGTAAGAATTCATCCGAATGCTGATTTAGCAATTTTCAAGTTTTTTAGTACAATAGAATACGAAATTGTCAGAATAGGTAATGCAGAACAGCTATCTGGCTCAAGTAAAGTTTATGTATTTGGCTGGGCAGAAATTAGCAAAACTAGCCGAGACCGACGTGCGCGATTTTTGGGTCCAGGGAATATACTTGGTATTGACAGAAAAGCCGCCGGGGGATATCAAATTGTCCATAAACTCGAACTTGTACAGGGAATGAGTGGCGGTCCACTATTACACGAAAACGGCTGTTTGGTGGGAATTAATGGAAGAGTTGACATAGACCCTAACACACAAATTAAAGAATTTTTATCCGTTCCTATTAATCTTTATGCAAGCTGGCAAAATATCCAAGTAGTGGCCGACTGTCGAGCCACTCCGCTGCCCGATAATAATCTCTTTAAGACACTTCGCAGTCTTCTCGAACAGGGAAATTGGCAGCGGGCCGAAGCCGAAACGAAAAAACTAATGCTTCGAGGTACAGATCAAACCTACTTTAACGGAAACATCATCAACAATCTGTCTTGTTCTAACCTGAAGATTATTAATCGACTTTGGGTGCAATATTCCAGTGGACGTTTTGGCTTTAGCGTTCAGGGGGAAATCTGGAGAGGCGTAAAAAATGACTATAAGCAATTTGAAGAGAGGGTAGGGTGGCGGCGTGGCTATGAAGGACCATTGACCAATCCCCCCAACTACAGTCTTGAAGCCAAAAAAGGTCACTTGCCATCCTATAAACTTCTTGCCGCTTCCGACTTCGGAACATTCCTTAACCGATTGGAAAAATGCGATGCTTTAAGTTTCACAGACTCAGGTATTATAGAGAATATAATCTCAAGCGAATCTGAACCCTAATTATGATGAATAACGGTTTCATTTCACCTCTGAAATTTCTCAGCCTAAGTTTCTGCCTAACTTGTCTGCCGTCAAATACCCAAGCGATAAATATTTACCCGCCAATTATCACCAGCAACCAACAACAACAGAATAAGCAAACGGAATCGCCGGAAGTTGGTTTGGAAATAATAGGAAGTCCCTCTCTCAACAGATTGGTGATTCCCATGTACCGATACACTGGTGAATGCCCAGGTTTTTCTAAAGGTATAGTAAGAGCAAGCTTTACCTCCACGGCCTTCCCTCCGAGTCGGGACAGAAGGGTTATTGTTAGAAATGTTAGCCGGGGAGTGGCGAGCGATCCTTTTCCCTTCACTGACCGAGATTATAGCCGGGGCAGAGGCTCCGAAATTACCGAGATAACCATCGGTCCGGGACACGATAGACTATATCTAATCGTCAGACAGGGAGAAAACGATTTCGATTATAAAATTAAGGAAAAAAACACAATAGTTGACGAGGGAACCTTCACGGCATACGTGGAAACAACAACCATTGTTGAAGAAAGGAATAAAGAACCAAGAACCAAGTATGTTTGTCCGGGTAATCGCCTCATCTGTGAGTCGAAGGAGATGTACGAAGTAACAGTCTATGAATGTCCATCTCCTCCTCCCGATGTTACAAGATAGGGTTCGCTCAATATAGGTAAAAGCTCTACTAAAAAAGGCTTTTATTTGATATGATTCAACAGCTTTGAGATTTCCCTAGTAATGAAAATCTCAAAGGTAGTTTCGTTGGACTTAATAGGGTTAGTGGAGGATAAACTGCCCTCAGAAAATGCACTGAGGGATAGCATCCTTTTTGTCCGCATCAGGGAAATACTATGTTATAATTGCTTCTTAAGTAGGTAGGCGTTAAAAATTATCAGATTCCCCCTTATTAAGGGGGGACTAAGGGGGGATCGGCACCCCCCTTATCAAGGGGAGCAGGGGGGATCGAACCTAAAATCCATTTTAAATTTAATTATAACCAGCTACTTATTTGTTTGAAAAAAATTGAGGTAAAATAGCTATGAAACTTACTGTCATCTTTTCAATAATCGTTCTATCTTCTGTGAGTTTAGCAAGTTCTATCGGTGCTGAAAATATCGATCATGTGAAAAAATTTAAGCAAACAAAACAATGCCCCGGATGTGATTTAAGCGGTGCAGATTTGAGTGGATTAAATCTAAGACACGCTAACCTACAAGGCGCTGATTTAAGTGGTGCTAGTCTTGGTGATTCTGATTTAACCAAAGCCAATTTAAGTGGCGCAATTTTGACGGGAGCTAACTTGAATAGTACCAAATTAATAGGAGCAAATTTATCAAATGCTAGACTTAATAGTGCTTATATGGGCTATGCAAAATTAATGGATGCTAATTTAAAAAGAGCAAGCCTGATAAATGCTAACATAGGCCGGTCTAATTTTACAGGGGCGGATGTGACAGGTGCTAATTTTAATGGTGTGAGATGTGATACTTATACAGGGTTGGATGGAAGCGCAAGTGCAGCATGGTGTAAATAAATAAAAACGAACCACTCTACTCAATCTCGTAGCATAGTGGAGTAGTTCATTTAAGGGTTAATGATTTGGCATGACCTTAACTTGTTTTCAGAAGCTTGCGATGAAAAACTCCAGACTTAAGGAAGCCGTTTGAAGTGTTCAACAAGCTCTGAAGTATTTTCAGCAGTTTTTAGTGAGGCCACAAATCCCTCTAAACCAATGCGAAAGCTAATCAGGAGTGATAGGAATAAAAGTGGAGACAAGAGAAAAGCCAGTAAACCTTGACCAGGACCTGCTTGAAATCCACCTATCAAAAATCCTAAAGAAAATAGGAAGATAAAAATTCCCCCTACTCCGTAAATTAAACCAATAATTCTAATTCCAATAAATTTGGAAGTCGAATAATAAACTGAAAAAATTACTCGGCATTTAACTTACTCCTCTCTTAATAAACGGCAATTTTTTGAGGTCTGAGTAATTATCTGTGGAAACTTTCGGCATATCAGCCTGTTTTGGTGCAATCGCAGAATTTTTCGTATATCACACCCAGAAGCTTGAAGTAGATTTCTGACAATAGGCTGAAATAACAGAAACTTTCTGGAAGTTTAGCGACGATTCTTTGATATGACTGCATTTTTTGACAAAAGTTTACAATTATTCGACGTACTTAATCGTCGGGGATTTCTGCTGACACTCAGTTAAATGTTTAACAGCTTATCTTGCCAAAGATTGACCGCTCAGGCAATAATAGGAAGGTTTATCATCCCCATTTCCAGTAAAGAATGCTGAACGCTTTTATTTGGCTACCGATTATAGGGGCGATACTGATTGCCTACACGCCTCTAGAGGCGAAAAAAGTGCGAGGATTAGCTCTAACTCTTTCTGTCGTTCTCTTACTGCTGAATATTCTCCTTGGCTGGCAATTTGACCCTAGTAACCCGCAAATGCAGTTCACGGTTAACCTGCCTTGGATTAATTTCCTCGGTTTCAATTATGCCCTCGGTGTCGATGGCTTATCATTTTCATTACTTTTTCTTAACAGCATCTTGACAATAATTGCTCTTTATGCTAGTGGCACAGAGGTTAACCGTCCGAAATTTTACTATTCCCTGCTCTTGTTACTCAATGCCGGAGTAGCGGGGGCCTTTCTAGCGCAGGATTTACTGCTATTTTTCCTATTTTACGAATTAGAAATCGTCCCGCTTTACCTTCTCATTGCCATTTGGGGGGGTCAAAGACGCGGTTATGCGGGCATGAAATTTTTATTATACACGGCAATTTCAGGCTTTTTAGTGCTAATCTCTTTCCTCGGCTTAGTTTGGCTAACCGGTGCTAATAATTTCGCCTATAACCCCCTTTTATCGAACAATTTAGACGTTAAAACTCAATTACTGCTCCTCATCCCCCTTCTGATTGGATTAGCCATCAAAATCCCGATTTTTCCCTTTCATACTTGGCTACCGGATGCCCACGTCGAAGCATCTACCCCCGTTTCTGTGCTTTTAGCGGGAATATTACTCAAATTAGGAACCTATGGACTGCTGCGCTTTGGAGTCGGTTTATTCCTCGATGCTTGGGTGACTATCGCCCCTTGGTTAGCAACGATAGCAGCTATCAGCGCCCTCTACGGGGCCAGTTGCGCTATTGCCCAAAAGGATATGAAAAAAGTGGTCGCCTATTCTTCCATTTCCCACATGGCCTATATTTTACTAGCGGCGGCGGCCACCACCAGATTAAGCATCACCGCGGCGATTTTGCAGATGATTAGTCACGGTTTAATTTCCGCTTTGTTATTTTTGTTGGTGGGAGTAGTGTATAAAAAAACCGGCAGCCGGGATGTGGATTATCTACGCGGTTTATTAAATCCAGAAAGAGGTTTACCAATCACGGGAATGTTAATGATTTTAGCGGCCATGGCCAGCGCCGGCATCCCCGGAATGGTGGGATTTATCGCCGAATTTTTGGTCTTTCGTGGCAGTTTCCCGATTTTTCCGATACAAACGCTCTTATGTTTGGTTGCTAGTGGTTTAACCGCAGTGTATTTTCTCCTGATGATTAATCGGGTTTTCTTTGGTCGTTTAACCCCTGAATTATCGCGCATTCCTCGCAGTACCTGGCCCGAAAGATTTCCCGAAATTGCTTTGGCTTTATTTATTATTGTTTTGGGATTACAACCGAGTTGGATGATTCACTGGACTGAAAACCAAGCATCAATGTTATTAACTGGCACGGCAATCAGTCAAAGGCAATCATAGAAACCTTTTCCGGAATTTTTCAAACCTAGACCGAAACTAACTTGTGGATAGGAGCCGAAACGTCAAAAATTTTTGGCCTTGCGGAGGGAATTAACCGTTAAAACCACCTGTTCCCCCACCAGTTCAATTTCTTCTAAAGTATTAAAACGACTCAACCCGAAGCGCAGGGAAGCATAAGCAAGAGATTCGGGGCGACCCAAGGCAGTTAAAACGTGGGAGGGGGCGGTATGGCTAGAAGAACAGGCAGAACCGGAGGAAAGAGCCACTATTGGCTGTAATCCTAACAATAACGCCGCACCGTCCACCCCTTCAATACTAATATTTAAATTTCCGGCTAATCTTTGGCTAGGATGACCATTGAGATAAATTCTGTCTAATTGACTGATAATCTCCCATAAACGGGCTTTTAACTGATTTAAGTAGCTGGTATCTTCTTCAATCGCTTTGATGCCCAATTCTACCGCCTTGGCAAAACCGACAATTTGTGGTGTAAATATTGTACCCGATCGCAGTCCTTTTTCCTGGCCTCCCCCTTGAATTTGAGCGGCGAGACGAACTCTGGGGTTCCGGCGCCGGACGTACAGCGCACCGATTCCCTTCGGTCCGTGGACTTTGTGGGCAGTTAAGGACATCAGGTCTATATTCATTTCCTCCACATCTAGGGGAATTTTCCCGATTGCTTGGGCCGCATCCGTATGCAAAAGTACCTGATACTGGCGACAAATCGCACCAATTGCCGCTAAAGGTTGAATCACCCCAATCTCGTTATTAGCCGCCATAATTGACAGCAAAATCGTGTCAGGACGCAAAGATTTTTCTAGTAATTCCAAGTCAATTAGACCATCACCACTGACGGGTAAAATTGTCACCTCAAAACCCAATTTTTCCAGATAATGACAGGGATCTAAAACGGCGCGATGTTCTGTCACCACCGTAACTATGTGCCGTCCCTTGGCGAAATAAGCTTCGGCAACCCCTTTGATAGCTAGGTTATTGGCCTCTGTTGCTCCACTGGTAAAAATAATTTCTTCGGGACTACTATTAATAGCAGCGGCGATTGTTTCTCGTGCCTGTTTAACCGCAGCCTCGGCTGTCCAACCATAGACATGATTAATACTACTGGCATTACCAAAGTGTTCGGTAAAATAGGGTAACATCGCCGCCAGAACTTGCGGATCTAGGGGTGTCGTGGCGTGGCAATCTAGATAAATCGGCTTTTGAGACATATTTTTCCCTTGCGGGGGATTTGGGAAGGAGATATCCTCTGTTTTAAGAGAATCTCTGAAAGTGCATTGCTAATCTATGTTAACAAAAAAGTATCGGATAGCAGTCAACAGCTGACGACTCAGACCAGAACTTTAAGATTTAATAATGAGAGCGCAATCGCTCCCTGACAGCAGTTACAATTTCCCTATTCCAATGTTGTTCAGCAACCCAACAGGATTAATAACACATATTTTCTGGCTCAATCATGGCTAAAAAATCGAAGGCATTTAGTGAACTGCTCAGGCTGCAGAAAATGTCCCAAGGATCCGAAAAACCCTTGAAAAGCTTTGAGAAGAAATTAAGAGAAAAGTCATCGGCTTTCAAGGACTTTGTCGTCTCTCCTCCCAGGGAAGTCACAATGTCGGAAGTTCTGGATGATTTTATCGAGCCTTACCGCAAATCCAATGAAACGAAGGGATCTATGCGAACACTGCTGACCATAGGGATAATCGCTTGGAATCTGGCGTTGTCCCCCGAGTCAAAGCGGCAAGAGATGATAGACCGAGTTTTTAATAAAGACCTTCTTAAAGGAGATAAAAGGCTCAAGGCGGATATTCAAGGGCTAATCGAGGAGCTAATCGCTAGGAAAAACCGTTATTTCTCGGAAAACAAGCGGATGATTGTGGATTTTGAGTTAAAAGAGCTAGGAAGCGAGTATCATCTCTCGGTTGCCTCCAGCTTGTCGCCCGAATTTTCCGAGTCAGAGTTTGCCTTCAAAGTCGGCGACTCGGTCATCGTCAAACAGGGTGTACTTGACCCAGATTTGGGGACTGACATCGGTGGTTGGCAAGGAAGAATTGTGATAATTGAGCGGCAGAGCAATCTCATCGGCATTGAATGGGATAGCATCACCCTGAAAAACATCCCCAGTTCGGTGATTGACCAGTGTGAACTGGAAAACCGAGACTGGACCCAAATGTACCTCTCCTCAACGGATGTGGAATTAACCCAACCTCGAGATACAGAAGAAGATGTGGCCGCCATCATTGAGCAAATTGAGTCTAACATCGTTGGAGCTATTTAGCAGAAAAGAGAAAGGCGATTCCGGCGGTTGGCCGACCTTGACCCTGAGGAGAAAATGGCGGCTTTAGACGCTTGGAAAAAAAGACTTGATTAATTACCCTATTGACCATTGAGCAGCGATTTAGAGGAGAGAAATTTGAGATGGATGATTCCCAGAAATATGAGGCTGACTGTCAAAAGATAAGAAAAGTCAATCATGAATTACTAAAGGATTTCGAGAGTTGGCTAGAATCATCAGGTTTGTCGGAAAAAACCATTAATAATCATATTTCAAATATAGATTTTTATATCAACGAATATTTACTCTATGAGGATGCAGTAGAAGCTAAAGACGGGGTAGATATGGTCGGTGACTTTTTGGGTTATTGGTTTATCAAAAAGGCCCTGTGGGCCAGTCAATCAAGCCTCAAGGCTAACGCAGGTAGTCTGAAAAAGTTCTACACTTTCTTACTGGAAAAAGGTCTAATAAATAAAGATGATTTGCGAGAACTTAAAGAAACCATCAAGGAAGAAATGAGTGAATGGCTGGAAACCCTAGAGTGATACGATGACCCATTGAGTGAAGATATGTGGGATGTTTGGTGATTTTAGCCGAGGGGCAATCCCCGACCCTCTGGCTGGGCAGCTATAATATCATTGTCAGGACACAATAAGAGCGAGACAATGGAAACATTAGAATTAGAAAGCTGCCAGTCGATTCTTAAAGCTGGTCAAACGACCACCGAAAGAGCGTTAGAATTGTTTGACGCTCTCGAACCCGTGAGTTTAGACTTTATGCTCGGTGTTTGGCAAGGTTCTGGACTTGAGACAAATCACCCAATGGATGGTTTATTAGAGGCATCTAATTGGTATGGTAAAGAATTTGTCGATACTGAGAATGTCCACCCCCTGTTATTTTTAGATGGTCAGGGAAAAATTTTTAAGGTGGCACCCAATCCCACGGCCATGAACTGGATTTTGAAGCTGCCGATACTGAAAAATAATTCTCTGAAACCTTTGCTGATGCTGACCAACTCCTTGCTGAAAACAGAGACAAGTCAGGCTAGACTGCGAATGATGGAATATCGCGACAAAGTTAGCGCCACGATGATTTATGATTATTTGCCGATTAATGACTCTTTTCGGAAAGTAGATGATAATACGGTGCTGGGAATTATGGATTTTAAAAACTTTCCCCAGCCTTTCTTTTTTGTTCTCAAGCGATGTCAAAAACATTTTAATTCTTGAGGTTCGATTTGAAATTGTTCGCGCTCGTCCAGTTGCCAAGCTTGTAAATCGATCGCCCGCCCTGAAACTACGGAGACAATTAAATAAGTATATCCTGACCAGGCTAATTGGCGATCGATTTCCGAGGGAATGGCGGCATGATCTGGATGAGAATGATAGATACCAATAATTTCTAGCTGGTTTTCCCGCGCCGATTTTTGAGCTTGTAAAAGCACTTCTGGGGCAATACTAAAGCGGTTTCTTTTATTGCCTGACCAGTTATTTTCTGTTGCTTGTATGCTGATAACTTCGGCTGCTGTCTCGGTAATTTTTCCTAGGAGTAACCCACAACATTCTTCGGGATAGGTAGATTCTGCGTGGGTGAAAATAGACTGGTAAATTTGGTCTGTAATCAGGATCATAGGCTGGAGTAAGCGGGGATCAAATGCTATGGACAACAGGGTAAGCGCATCTCAATTTTGGCCCACCATTTTTTTGCTTCTAGCTGGCTATTTTGTCACCCGCCAACTGAGTTTAAGATTAACCCAAAAGTTCCAAACCGTGACGATAGCAATCGCAATAAAGTTAGCTAGATAGCGATTGATTCCTAAACCATTAAAGAGAAGGTTGAGCAGCAAGACGTTTAAAATTAAACCAGCTAAACAGATCAAATTGAACTTGAAAAATCTTTTCCAGCGTTTATTCCAACCCCGTTGACGAGCGGATAAATCGCCAAAAGTCCAGCGATCATTCCAGATAAAATTATTAATAATTGCTAATTCGGCGGCGATGATTTTACTGCGGGTTAATCCCCAACCCAAAGCGGCGGGATCACTGAGAAGATAGAGAAAGGCCATATCGACAAAAACCCCGGTTAATCCCACTAAACCGAAGCGAATAAATCTATCTAAAGGTAGATTGACAATTGCATCTAAAAACCTTAATGGCTTTTGAGAGCGCAAACGCAGCAGATGAAAGATATATTCTAGCCATTGTTTCCAAGTTACCTTACTTTCCCCCTCTAGGCGCTCTTGGAAGACATAACCCACTTCTCCGATGGTTTCGATGCGGCCTTTGCCGATGACTTCTAGTAAAATTTTGTAACCGGTGGGATTGAGAATCGGACCGGCGATCGCTTGACGGCGGACCATAAAGTAACCGCTCATGGGATCGGAGACGCGACCGACCACCTCTGGCAGTAGAATTAAACCAAGAATTTGAGCGCCGCGGGAGAGAAATCTTCGCAGCAGATTCCACTCGCTCACTCCTCCCCCTTCGACGTGACGACTAGCAAGAGCTAAATCGGCTCCTTTTTCGATAGTTTCGAGGAGATTATAGAGAATTTCGGGGGGATGTTGCAAATCTCCATCGATTACTCCTAGTATCTCACCCCTTGACCCTTGCCAACCCCGCACCACTGCCGACGCTAATCCCTTTTCTCCCTGACGACGCATCACCCGCAGTTGCGGGTAATCCGGGGTTAATTTGCTGGCTAATTCCCAAGTGCGATCGGGACTGTCATCATCGACGATAATTAGTTCATACTGATCGGGAATTTTTCGATCGAGTAATTGACTGAGATTCTCGACTAGGGGAATAACGTTATCTCGCTCGTTATAGGTGGGAATAACTAGAGATAATTTGAGTAACTGGGGTTCATCCCTGAGAATATAACTATTATTGCTAATAATTCCTTCAATTTGCTCTAAAAAAGGGATTTGCAAAGAGCCGACGGGGGTGGTTAAAAAGGGATAGGGTGGACAGTTGGTCACTCGCTTACACTCACAGACTAAAACAGGTTTAGAGACGCACAATTTACCGGCAAAGTTGTTGAAACCAGAATTTTGAGCTAACTACTGGCGATGCGGAATCCTAATACACTATAGCGATTATCGGGGCTAAATTGGCCTCGACTAGCGGAGCGACATTCCCTCAATTCTGTCCCCCAACCACCTCCACGCAGGACGCGATAACGATTGCCGGTGCTATTAGGATCGGCCGGCCATACTTGGTCATCGTTGGGAGCATTTTTATAGTTGCGATGCCAAGGATCGGCACACCATTCGTATAAACTGCCGTGTAAATCGTATAATCCGAAGGCATTTGGGGGAAAACTACCTACAGGGGTGGTTTTAGCTCGAAATTCGCTCTCTCTTTCCACTGCATAGGGAAATTTAATGGCATAGTAGTTAGCGAATTCACTGGTAAGGGTGGCACCAAAGTAGAAGGGTGTGGTAGTGCCGGCACGACAAGCATATTCCCATTGTGCCTCGCTTGGGAGCCGATAGTTTCTGCCGGTGGCCCTGGCAAGTCGCTCGCAAAACTCGATCGCATCATACCAAGAGATGCTATCGACGGGTAAGTTATCCCCTTGGAAGTGGGAGGGATTGGGGTTTAAATCGCGGTTAATTTTGGGGATATTAGCGACAATTTGCCATTGTTTTTGGGTTATCGGGTATTTACTCAGGTAAAAACTGTTCACCTTGACTAAGCGCTGGGGTTTATCACTACCGGTAAAGTCTCCTTTTTCTCCGTCCGGTGTCCCCATGATAAAAGTGCCAGCAGGGATAGCAATCATCTCTAATCCCGCAAGGGTTTCGCTGTAGTATTCGGCGCTGCGGGAATTGCGCTCGATCACGAAACCGCTAGGATCGAGAGTAACGGTTTCAAAGGAAAAGCTTTGTCGGGGGGGAAAAGAGGAATTTTGGGGGGGTTGCGGGGGGATGATTGCTGTAGCGGTGGAGGGGGAAACAATATTTTTTCTATCTAGAATCGCTGCCAGGCCGACTCCTGCACCGATCAGACTGATCCACTGGCAAAATTTACGTCTGTTTACTTTAATCATCCCGATTTTTCTGTCATTATCACCCCATCCATTATACCATTAAATTCTGACTATTATTTGGTCACTGCCCCTTGTCCTTAATAATCGATGCCCAGCTTTTTGACTGTCCATAAACATTGGTTGATTGGAGCAATTATCACCTTTTTAGGTGCTTTTTTGCGAATCTATAATTATGATTCTTTGCCTCCAGATAATTGGACTTCTGATGAATATGCTTTTGCTTGGAGTGGCATGAGTTTATTACAAACGGGTATCCCCACCAGTTGGTCATGGTTAAGTCCCACGGATAATTTTCCTACGGTGGTTTGGGAAGCGAAAAATATCCGTTATCGTTTGGTTACTCCCTGGTTTGATCATCCTCCTTTATTTGGTTTATTGGTGGGTTTATTTGCTCTTTTAGGAGGGGCAAAAACTTTTTTTGATTGCAGTTTAACTATTATTAGAGTCCCTTCTTTATTCTTAGGTATTGCTTCTATAGTTTTGGTCTATTTACTCGCTCTCAAGTTAAGTAATTTATCGATCGCTATAATCGCTAGTTTAATTTATGCCACCAATCCCAATACAGTTTTTCTATCTCGATTAGCTATTAGTGAAAATTTAATGATTATTTTCTGCTTATTTATCATCTTACTGTATTGGCAATACTATCAAACTAAGCAGAAAAAATATCTCTACATTGCCGCTTGTTTAGCTGGTTTAGCCTGTTTAGTCAAGGTAACAGCCATTTATTTAGTAGTATTATTAATTGTCCTCTTGATTTACGAAAAGCAAGGACGAGAAGCCATTTATGTGACTGCGATCAGTGCTTTCTTTTTCTCTCTCTATTTTCTCTACGGTGCTATCTACGACTACGATTTTTTTCGTAAGATATTTCAAGAACAATCCCTGCGTTTTGAGGACTTTAACTTTGTCAAATATCTAACCACTCCTACGGTATTTTTCGAGGATGGTTGGTTAATTTTTAGCTGGTTAACCCTCTTACCCTTTCTCAGAAAAAATCCCGCTAGTCCCCAAGTTAGATTACTCGCTTTACCGGTAATCCTCTACACCTTAATTTTAGTTGCCACGGGAGCGCAAAGTCACTTTTTTACTTGGTATATGATTCCTTTTTATCCGTTTATGTTTATTATTCTAGGCATCTTTCTTGATGATTTTCGCCAGGAAACTGACGGATTAACTGCCTCAATTATTTTTATCTTTCTGGGAGTTTGGTCGATTCATCTCAACTTGACAGCATGGATATTAGCTTCTCCCTACGGTCGCTATTATTTTATGATCGGTACGGCAGCAATTCTGGGAGTATTCTATCTCAAGGATATCTTTGGTCTCTTTAAAAAATTCTGGATCGATCGCTTTACTTTCCTGTTATTCTTGGCCCTGCTGGCAGCTAATATCAATGTGGTATTAACCTATAAATTTTCTGGTTAAAACTTGGCGAGAAGGAACCCCGAAAAGGGATAAATTGGCCTGGGAATCGAGAGTAAACTTAACTAGGATCACTGACTCAGGAATAACTTATTCTTGGCCAGTTCCAGCCAATGTTAAATTTATTAATAGACTCTTTAACTTATTGTCCCCTAACCTTTGCCACTGAATTGATAAATGTCGATCGATTTTCGCAATCTTAATACACTTTGGGGTTCTATTTTAGTCGAAACATTGGCCCGTTTGGGATTGACGATAGGGGTGGTTTCTCCCGGATCGCGCTCGACTCCTTTAACGATAGCCTTGGCAAGACATCCCCAGATTGAAGCTATTCCCATCTTAGACGAGCGCTCGGCCGCTTTTTTTGCCCTGGGATTAGCCAAACAATTATATCAACCGGTGGTTCTAGTCTGCACTTCCGGGACCGCCACGGCTAATTTTTATCCCGCAGTCATTGAAGCAAAAGAAAGTCATGTCCCTTTATTAATTCTAACCGCCGATCGCCCCCCAGAATTGCGTCATGCTCATGCCGGTCAGACTATCGATCAAGTCAAACTCTACGGTAATTATCCCAACTGGCAAGCGGAAATTAGCTGTCCTAGTGCCAATATCGAGCGTTTACGCTATCTCCGTCAAACTATCATCCACGCGTGGTGGCGCTGTCTTGATCCTGTCCCCGGAGTGGTGCATCTGAACTTACCATTTCGCGATCCCCTCGCACCAACTCCCGATCTAGAAATTAACAATTTAGAGGCTAATTTTGACGAAGAAGCTTTTTTTAGCCATATATCTCGGCAAAATATCGCCATTAACCACTCAATTCTCGAAATTCCTTCTTTACCCCCCCAAGGAATTATCATCGCGGGATTAGCTTCCCCGCAAAACCCCGAAAGTTACTGTCAGGCGATCGCTAATTTAGCCCGATCGCAACAATATCCCGTCTTAGCGGAAGCTTTATCTCCTCTGCGAAACTATGCAGGGTTAAATCCCCATCTCATCACTACCTATGATTTATTATTGCGGAATCCTGCCCTTAGAACCCAATTAACCCCCGATGTTGTCCTACAAATTGGCGAATTACCCACCAGCAAAGAATTACGGACCTGGTTAGAAGAAATCGACTGTCCGCGTTGGATTATCGATCCCCATCCCGATAATTACGATCCTCTACAGGGAAAAACCAGACATCTCAGGGTAAATATCGAGCAATTAGGGGATTTATTCCCAGATAAAACCGATAATAATCGAGAATATCGGCAATTATGGCACAAATTCGACCAGCAAGCCAGATTAACTATCGATCGCCTTTTGGCAGCAGAAACTAAACTGATTGAAGGGAAAATCCCCTGGCTGCTCTCCCAATACCTCCCCCCCCGCACCCCGATCTTTATCTCTAATAGTATGCCTGTTCGCTATGCCGAATTTTTTAACCCGCCTAGCGATCGCCAAATTCGTCCCTATTTTAATCGCGGGGCCAATGGCATCGACGGCAACCTATCCACTGCGATAGGAATAGCTTATAAAAATGTCCCCAGTCTGCTATTAACGGGAGATTTAGCCCTATTACACGACACAAATGGTTTTTTAATCAAAAAATATTTTGTTGGCTCATTGACCATAATTTTAATCAATAACAAGGGGGGAGGCATTTTCCAGATGTTGCCGATCGCCAAATTTGACCCTCCCTTTGAAGAATTTTTTGCCACTCCCCAAAATATCGACTTTTGCCAACTCTGTCACACCTACGGTATCGATTACCATTTAATCAGCGATTGGACTGATTTTGAGCAAAAAATCGCAGTTTTGCCGGAATCAGGCATAAGATTACTAGAAATATCCTGCGATCGAGCTTTTAATACTCAATGGTTCCTCAGTAATTATGTGTAGGGTGTGGGGTGTGGGAATTATGAATTATGAATTATGAATTATGAAGTGGGGTGTGGGGAGAACAAAGCTACCTATTGCAAGAGTGCCTATTGCCTATCCTGATATGTAGCTTATAATCAACGGATTTAGTATTAATTGCCTTTTTCGAGAAAGTGAATACAATGGGTGGAAAGCGAGTTAAAAAGGTCAGATGAATCGACAAAGACGGCAAAAATCAAGACAATTTTCTCTCCCTAGATATTCTATCTTTCCCTGGGAACAATGGCGATCGGGAGTGACTTCTTTGGTGATTAGCTTGGTCTTGTCCCTACTGATTTTAAAACTGAATACCTCTAGTCTCTCCACTGCCACCATAAATATTTTTAATCCCTCCACTGTGGGGGAGAATTTAGCCGGTAAGAGCCTAGATGAGTTAGAAAAGCAGAAAATCGCCGAATTTTTGCAAATTGCCCCGCCAGAAACCGAATTAACCCTCGATCGCGCTCCCTTGTTTATTCTCCACGATACAGCTTGGAGTATGACTGCGGGTAACATCGAAGAGCAGAAAAAATATGCTCGCGGTCCGATGAAATTGGGTCCGAATGTTTACATCCCCCGCAAACCGAATTCCAGGGATAGAGATATTTTAGACTCGATCGCCCGGCCTTTTTTTGAACGTCACCGTCCCACTGCCACTTTTTATGAACAAGCGGCCGAAATGCTGCCCGCAGACACCAGGGATCAATTAGTGCGTCAACTGTGGCAACTTACCCCAGAAACTATCCGCGTCAAGGGTTTTGCACTTGCTTTAGCGGGTGTTCCTTTGAGTACGCGATCGGCTCCTGAGTTAGAAAAAAGAGCGAGAATTTGGTTAAATACGCCTTCAGAAGCAGTCTTTAGGCGTTTAGTCAAAGAATATCCCACAAATTACTTTGATGGGGCAAAAAGCACCGCATTATGGGCAACAGAAGCGATTTGTCAGCAGCTATCTCACCCTAATTGCGATCGCTTGCAGCCGGTTTTTGCCGAAAGAAATCGTCGGGTTATCTCCAGCGTTAACATTGAACTGGTACAAGCGCCGGGATCCCACTGTTTGACCAAAGGACGCTTGCAACCCCTCCCCGGTTACAGCGATTTTCAATACCAACAAACGGCGAAATATTATCTCCTCGCAGCCTTACAAACGGGACAATTACCGCAAATTGTCAGCCATTTTGCCGTGGATAGTTTTCTGATTAATCAAGGAAAATATCCCCATTGTGACCCCCGGGGTTTTGATCTACAACGTCTCTACAATCTCATCAGTCAAGCTTTGGGTTATGACCCCGGCACTGTTTATGGCATCGTCCCTCGTTACGGCACAAATATTATAGCCGGTGATAATATTTGGTGGCATAATCAAGTTTTTGACGCAGCCAATTTACCCACAACTTTAAATTAGACCTGATCATTTATAAATATCCACTTCTCCCAAAGCTTCTAGATAGGTGATCGCCGCTTCTAAAGGAGAATCGTAGCTATAGGAAAACTCCTCAAACCAGCGTCCTTCCTCCGATTTGGCATCTAATTTATTTAACCATTGCTTCGCCTTTCTAGTTAAAGCTTCTCGCTTACGCTGCTGTTTTAATGCCGCTGCTTTTTCTTTTTCCGCTGCCTCCTGTTGTTGCCTTTCTTGGTTTTCTAAGGCTAAAGCTTTTAAAAGCGCATCGGTAGCAGAATCGCCAGCATAATTAACCTTAAATTCGTCTGGGTAACGATCTTTTTCTTGGTGAGAAGAAGGGGACGGCATCGGTTTTTCCTGATCCCGTTTCTGGTATTCTGCCTTCATTTGTGCCAGTAAATCTTCTATTTCTCCCATAATGGTCAAGTTAGAAAGTAAAAAGTTAAAAAGATAATTGCTCTGATTGCCTCTGCCTTAATAACTAAGTAGCTGGTTATAATTAAATTGAAGATGGATCCCCCCTTAATCCCCCCTTGATAAGGGGGGTGTCTGACAGTTTTTAACACCTAACTACTTAATAATGGGTTTCCTTATTTTTCCAAACGCACTAGATACCATTGTAAATAACCCTCCTCACCCAGGTCCAACTCGCAGTAATTATCGCGCAGATAGAGAGATTTTTCCTCAAAACTAGAGAATTTTGCCAATTGTCGGGGACAAATCTCCGGTTTTGCGCTGATTAAATCTTTTAACTTATCCCGCAACTGGTCGGGAGTCTGGAATTGTTCAGGTTGATCGGCCTCAAGGACAAGAAAATAGTCCCCTTGATACATAATAGAATCGGGCATCGCTGTTTGATAGTCTCAGTAGGAAAATTTTTTGGCTATCTTTATCACTTTATCGCCTCAACGCTCGATCGACACCACCACTATGACAGACCATCTCACCAATCCCTTTCTCAGTCTCCCTTACGAAAGCGCCATGCAGGACTTGGGGGACCAATACTATGATCAAGTTGCGGCTGCGGATTTTCCCAGTCATATCCTTCGTTTTCGCAATGATGCTTTATTACCTTTGGTGGGAATTCAGCCAGAATTAACCTTAGATGAGCATTTTATCGAGGCTTTTGGTAAATTTCAATCCCTGACCCCCTTTTTGGCCCTGCGTTACCACGGTTATCAATTTGGCGAGTATAATCCTTTCTTGGGAGATGGTCGCGGTTTTCTCTACGGTCAAGTTAGGGGTATTGATGGCAAATTATACGATTTTGGTACGAAAGGATCGGGACGGACTCCCTATTCTCGTCATGCAGACGGTAGGTTAACTCTCAAGGGTGGAGTCAGAGAAGTCTTAGCCGCGGAAGCTTTACGCAGTTTAGGGGTGAATACCTCTCGCTGTCTGAGTTTGGTGGAAACGGGGGAAGCTCTCTGGCGCGGCGATGAACCTTCCCCGACGCGATCTTCGGTGATGATTCGAGTTAGTAATTCTCATATTCGTTTCGGGACTTTTGAGCGTTTATTTCATATTAAACGTAGCGATTTAATTAAAAGACTCCTCGATCATGTGATTATTTATTATTATCCTGAAATCAATCCCCAAGATAGTGATCGCTATTTAAAATTTTACGCCGCTTTAATCGAAAGAACCGCTAAATTAGCAGCCCAATGGATGGTCGCAGGTTTTTGTCATGGGGTTCTTAATACCGATAATATGTCAATTACTGGGGAAAGTTTCGATTATGGTCCCTACGCTTTTATTCCTTCCTATAACCCCCAATTTACGGCGGCTTATTTCGACTACGGTGGCCGTTATAGTTATGGTAATCAGCCTTTTATCTGTCGTTTAAATCTAGAGTTACTGCAATCTCCCCTGTCGATGGTCATCTCCTTGTTAGAGTTAGATATGGCTTTGGCTAACTATGACCAGCATTACAATTTTTATTATCAAAAAATGATGCTCAAAAAGTTAGGTTTTGAGGATATTTTTACTCCCGAATCCGCTTTACTGGTCAGCAAAACTGTGGAAGTTCTCCAAGAAACTGACCTGGGTTATCACGACTTTTTCTATCAATTAAGTGAACAATTTAATTACGGTTGGCGAGAAAATAGTTCCCTAATTCTTGAAAATACGGATTTACCAAAAGCTGATTGGCAACGTTGGCGAGAGTTATATAGTTTGGTCTTAAATCAATTACCCCTAGATTCCTTGTCTGAAATTGACGACACCTTAACGCATTATAATCCTAAAACCGCTTTACTTAGACCGCTAATCGAATCGGTTTGGGAGGCAATTACTTATAACGATGATTGGCAACCTTTCCACGAATTAGTGATAAAATTACAAAATAAGCAGTAATTAAGTAATAAGTAGTGGTGCAAAATTAATTTCTTGGTTAGAATAGGCAAGAGGTGGTTAAATATGTGTAATTAATTATCTCTAGCTACTTATTTAGGTCATTTCCTGAAATGCGTTGGACAAAAATTGACCAGACTTGGCGATCAATGTTTTCTCTCCAACCATTGAGAGTTGTCAAAATAATAGTAAAATTTTGTGACAAAGTGCAGTCATATCTAAGAATCTTTGCTAAAATTCTGGAAGGATTCTGTGATCAGTCTCCTTAAAGGAGATTGTTTGCAGTAAACTAATCTGGCTAACAGGCTAGGGATCGCAAACAATAACTATAAACCAACAAAATATGAGTCAACAAGACCAACAAGGTGATCATTCAACTCCTAAAAATATTCAAGATCAAGACCCTATAAAACGTCCAAAAGTACCTCTATGGCTTATTGGTGTAATAGCATTTACCTTTACTTGGATTTTTATTGGAATTTCGGTTATTATTGGTTGGCGAATGTATTGGAACTCTCCTATTCATCCAAGCTTTGCATTGTTTGGCGCTGTTGCATTTTCATCTGTTACAGCTTTTACGATTGTTCTAACACTTGAGATTGTAACTGGGCGCGATTTATCTTTTGAGTTTGCTAATTTAAAGTTTACTGGTACATCTGGACCAGTGACTTTATGGATACTAGCTTTTTTGGCAATAATGAGCACTTTTATATTAGGTGATTTTCAAAATCTTGCTAAATCAGAAGCAAAGCCTAATCCTCCTCTCCACCAATTGGCACCATCAAACTCATCAGATACGCCAACTCCTTGAATAATAAGTAATTTGTCAACTGTGAAAAAAATTAAAGCAATATTTGCGCTCTTAATAAGTGTTGTGACAATTGTTTTTACCCTGTTTTGCTCATTCCCAATTGTAACTAAAATTGGAATAATTTTTGTTTATCTTGTTTGTATGGCGATTATTTTAGACTATCTCTCTCGTATCTGAAAATTTATTTTTAGTTCATTAGACATCTCCATAGTATTATCTCAAGACCAAAAGTCTATCTAGTTAAGGAATCTACCCGAATAAAAATGATTTTAATTGCCTCATATTTTTTCAGTAAAATTGAATTAGCAACGATAGATATACATTCTAGCCATCGAACGATTTGGTTAGTACACAGGACAAAAGCAAGCTGTGACTAGGTTGTAATTTTTGGAGATGTCTATTCATTGAAGCTGTGCGTCTAAGTGCGATGCCGCTCTTGTAGGGTGCGAAAACGCGCGTGTAACGCACCTTTTTCAAGTGAGATCGCCAGTCTTGTAGGGTGCGTTCCCTAATGGGGGTCTTACTGCTCCACCAATAGATTTTTGGGGAACGTACCATGCCCATGGATTGAAGCTGTGAGTCTAAGTACGATGCCGCTCTGGTGGGCCTAGTTGAGGAATGTTAGGGAAGATTCCCAATGTTTGGTTAAAATAGAGGGGCAAAAGTCGCCCCAGGGTCGCTTCAATGACAGTTAGACAACCCCGCTACAGTAAAGAAGAATTCGCTCGACGTGGTAATGAGATTTATCAATCTCAGGTACGTCCCCAAGTCGAGGAAGGCAACTATGGCAAAATTGTGGCGATCGATATTGAGACAGGAGCCTTTGAATTAGCAAAGGATACGATGACTGCTTCAGACCGATTGCTAGAACGTTGCCCCGACGCTCAAATCTGGTGCGTTCGGATTGGTCATAGAGGAGTTCATCGCTTTGGTGTCGGTCGTTTGCAATAACTCTATGATGCAAGGAATTGTTGATCAAAACTGTGAGGCGACTATCCGACTGGTCGTAGGCAATTTAGATTCACAGAGGCAAATGATCGATGCTGTCATTGATACAGGATTTACAGGTTTTCTGACTCTGCCTTCCTCAGTGCTTGCCGATCTCAACTTACGCGCATATAGACGTGAAGAGGGAATCCTGGGGAATGGAAGCACTTGTATTTTCGATGTGTATCGTGGTTTAGTTATTTGGGATGGAGAGTTGCGGCGAATTGATATAAACGAATCGGATACAGAACCTTTGGTTGGTATGGGTTTACTCTACGGCTATCGGATGCAGCTTGATGTAATCGAGGGTGGTACGGTTACAATCCAGGCATTGAGCAGTTTAAGTTGATCCGTGGGTCACTGTCTAACCAGCCCTAGGGTGCGTTCCCTAATGGGGGTCTTACTGCTCCACCGATCGATTTTGGGGAACGCACCATGCACATTGATTGAAGTTGTGAGTTTAAGTGCGATGCCGCTCTGGTGGGACCAGTTGAGGATGGCAAGCTGGTAGCATTGGTAGATTTGCTTCAACAGCAACATCCTACAGATAAGGTGCTAATTTTCACTCAGTTTGCCGATACCGCTCGCTATCTGGCAACAGCGTTGCAGGCCCAGGGCATCACTCAGATTGGTTTGGCGACTGGACAATCGACTGACCCGACGGCTCTGGCTTGGCGGTTTAGCCCCATCAGTAATGAAAAATCCATCCCAGCAGCCGAGCAATTACGGGTGTTGGTGGCGACGGATGTGTTGAGTGAGGGGCAAAACTTGCAAGATTGTGCCATCATTCTCAACTACGACTTGCCCTGGGCGATTATTCGTCTGATTCAGCGGGCAGGACGGGTAGACCGGATTGGGCAGCAGGCGGACGAAATTCTCTGCTATTCGTTTTTGCCTGCGGAGGGGGTGGAGCGGCTGATTAACCTGCGGGGACGTTTGCGCGACCGCCTGAACGAAAATCAAGAAGTGGTAGGCACCGATGAAGCCTTTTTTGAGGACGAACAAGCGCGGGAGATGCTGCTAAATCTTTATAATGAGCGATCGGGGGTGCTGGATGAAACCGATGAAGGGGAGGTGGATCTAACCTCCGAGGCGTTGCAGATCTGGCAAAGTGCGATCGATGCCAACCCTGCCCTGAAAGGGATGATCGAAAAACTGCCCGATGTGGTGTACTCCACACGGGAGCATGAATCTACAGTATCTGATCCAGAGGGTGTGTTGTTGTACCTCCGCACGGATAGCGGCACCGACGCTTTGGCATGGGTGGACAAGGACGGTAACAGCGTCACCCAGTCTCAGATGCGGATTCTCCGTATGGCGCGATGCAGCATTGATACCCCAACCTTACCCCGCCATCCCCAGCACCATGAACTCGTGACACGGGGGGCGGAACTGATCGCGGAGCAAACCAAAACTGTGGCGGGTACCCTGGGCAATAAGCGCAGTGCAGCGGCACGGACTTATGATCGCCTGATGGCCTACACCCAACGGATCCGTGAAACCACGCCTCTACTGGCCATGGGGACGGAATGGGAAAACCGGTCACGGGCGATCGAAGAAATCAACCAGCATCCGTTAAAGCAAAATGCGGTCGCTCGTCTCAACAGGGAACTTAAAGCAGGCATCAGTGATGAGCAGTTGGCAAAACTGGTGACATTTCTGCGGGAGCATGATGCTTTGTGTGTGATCAACCCGGAGGAACGGCAAGACGGAGCACGAATTATCTGTTCGATGGGATTATTTAGAGGCTAAAGTAGAGGCAGGTTCCCAGTATTTCCCCCTGTTGAGAAAACAACCTATGACTGAAACTAAGTAGCTGGTTATAATTAAATTAAAAATGGATTTTGCCTTTAATCCCCCCTTGATCCCCCCTTGATAAGGGGGGTGCCGATCCCCCCTTAGTCCCCCCTTTAATCCCCCCTTAATAAGGGGGGCATCTGACAACTTTTAACGCCTACCTACTTAGGAGAAGAAACGATGCGATCCAATCTCTATGAAACAGATTTTTATGCTTGGACTTTGGAGCAATCTAAGTTACTCCAAATAAGCGATTTTAAGGGATTAGATATTGTGAATTTGGTCGAGGAAATTGAATCTTTGGGTAAACAACAGCGGCAAGAATTAGAGAACCGTTTAGCAATCTTGCTTGGTCATCTTCTTAAGTGGGACTACCAGCCCGAACGCCGTAGCAAAAGCTGGAAAGCTACTATTCGTGAACAACGACGAGCGATTCAAAGACTGATGCAAGCAAACCCTAGCCTCAAGCCTTATCTAGAAGAGGCGATCGCCTACGCTTATCAATCTGGGATTGATCTAGTGGTGCGCGAAACGCCCTTGGACGATCAAGATTTACCCGCCGATTGTCAGTACACACCAGAGCAAATTTTCGACCCTAATTTTCCTCAGACTTTGAACTAGGCTTGACATCATATTTCCAGATGTATTGCTGATTAATTCTCCAAGCCCTTAACTCTATGCCACTGAATCGCCAACGCGCCCAAAAGTATCTCCAGAAGTTTGATTTTGAGTCTCTGTTCATTGAAGAATTGGGCTGGGATACGGTTGATCGCGTCACGTTACCGTTTGAGGTGGATGGCGAACCCTTTGAGGTGGTTTCTATTACTCAAAAGCGCGGCTTCACTGTATTCAAGTGCATCACCCCAGAAATTCCAACCCGTCCGATTCGGGTGAAGCTCGATCGCCAACTGACGGACTACAGCAAATCCCACCTGTTGGTATTTGGCGATGAGGGCAAAACCCAACAAATTTGGATGTGGGTGCGGCAAGAACTGGGAAAACCCCTCGCCCCTCGATTTGAGCAATATCAGGTGGGACAGTCGGCGGAGCGGTTGTTGCAGAAGTTAGAGGCGTTGGCGATCGCATTTGCGGAAGAGGAAAAGCTAACCCTGGTGGAAGTCGCCGGGCGAGTCAAAAAAGCTTTTGATGTCGAGAAAGTCACCAAGAAATTCTTTACCCGATTTGAAAAGGAACACGGGAAATTTCTTCAATTTATTCAAGGTATTCAGTCAGAATTTGATTGCATCTGGTATGCTTCGCTGATGCTCAATCGGCTGATGTTTGTTTATTTCATCCAAAAGAAAAACTTTCTGGATGGCGATATAAATTATTTGCGAAATCGGCTCAAACGGTGTCAGGCAGAATGGGGAAAGGATAGGTTTCATTCGTTTTATCGACAGTTTTTGCTGAAGCTGTTCCATGAGGGGTTAGGCAAGCCCGATCGCAATCCTGAATTAGACAAACTCTTGGGCAAAATTCCCTATCTAAATGGCGGCTTGTTTGAAGTCCATCAGTTGGAGGAAAAGTATGACAGCACCCTGCAAATTCCCGATGCAGCGTTTGAGCAAGTCTTTAACTTTTTTGATGAGTACGACTGGCACTTAGACGACAGACCACTTCGCAACCAAAACGAAATTAACCCGGATGTACTGGGCTACATCTTTGAGAAGTACATCAACCAGAAGCAAATGGGGGCGTACTACACCAAGGAAGACATCACCGAATACATCAGCAAGAACACGATTCTTCCCTTTTTGTTTGACCAAGCAGAGAAGGGCTGTCAGGTTGCGTTTAAGCCAGAAGGGGCGGTATGGGCGTTGCTGCGGGAAAATCCTGACCATTACATCTATCCTGCGGTTCGTCAGGGTGTAGATCTCGAACTCCCGACTGAGATTGCCGCTGGCATTGAGGATGTCTCGCAACGAGGCAGCTGGAATAAGCCTGCTGCCGATGGATTTGCCCTACCCACAGAAACCTGGCGGGAGTATGTGGCGCGGCGCAAGCGGTGTTGGTCACTGCGGCAAAAACTGGCTGCGGGAGAAGTTACCCAGATCAATGACCTGATTACCCACAACCTAGATATTCGCCAATTCGCCCAGGATGTGATCACCAGTTGCGAAAGTTCGGATTTGCTGAAGGCATTGTATCAAGCGATCGAACAAGTCTCGGTGTTAGATCCCACCTGTGGATCGGGGGCGTTTTTGTTTGCGGCGTTGAATATTCTGGAGCCACTCTATACAGCTTGTCTGGAACGGATGCAGGGGTTTGTCGATGAGGATGATCTGAGGCTCTCACAGGAACCAGAGGCAAAACCGCGTTATGAATACTTCCGCAAAGTGCTGGCAGAGATGGCGAAGCACCCTAATCTTCGCTATTTTGTGCTGAAGTCGATCATGCTCAACAACCTCTATGGTGTGGACATCATGGAGGAAGCGACGGAAATCTGTAAGCTGCGGCTATTCCTGAAGCTGGTGGCGCAGATGGAACCCCAACCCAAGAAGCAAAACTTTGGACTGGAACCGTTGCCGGATATTGATTTTAATATTCGGCTGGGTAATACGTTGGTGGGGTTTGCGTCGCTGAATGAAGTTTGCGAGGCGATGGCAAGGGATACCCAAACCGGGCAAGGTCGTTTAATTTTTGATGATGGGGTGTTGAATCGGATTGTGCAGGGTGCGGCGGCGGCGGATATGGAGTTTAAGCGGTTTAAGTCGCTGCAAGTGCAAGATTCTATTGCGGGTGCAGAAGTTGCAGAATCTAAGCGGTTATCAAAGGCGGCTTTGGCACAATTGCGGGAGGAGTTGGATCGCTATTTAGCGGAAGAATATGAGTTGGGTTTGTCGAAAAAGTCAGGGGCTTTTCAGAAATGGAAGGAAAGTCATCAGCCGTTTCATTGGTTTGTAGAGTTTTACAGCATCATCAATCGCGGTGGCTTTGATGTGATTATCGGTAATCCACCCTATGTTGAGTACAAAACCGTAAAAAATATTTATACAGTTCGAGGCTTTAAAACTATAGATTGTGCAGATTTATATGCATTTACGATGGAGCGTTCTTTAACCCTTTTACTCAAAAAAGGATGGATTGGTATGATTGTTCCAGTCTCCATTGTAAGCACAGATGGATTTGACTCCTTAAGAACGTCTTTTAAGAGTCAGAAATGTATATCATGGAACCTAAATTTTGCAGAACGCCCTTCCAAACTATTTACCGGAGTGGAGAAGCGTTTGACGATCTGGCTTACGCACAAAATTAATGAAGAGACGCAGACATCATCTCATCTTGAAGGGTATAAGCGTTGGCTCGCAGAAGAGAGAGATAATCTTTTTGCTCAAATCAAATTTGTCAAGCACAATAATTCATTAAATTTAGTTGGGACTTCAATCCCCAAGATATCTTCAGCAATAGAGGCTAATATACTCACGCGAATGTCAGAGCAAAAGTCATTAGCTACATTTCTTTCTAAACAAGGTCAACATATTATCTATTACACAAGAAAGCTTAGATATTTTGTGCAATTTTATAACTTTATTCCTAGAATCTCTAATGTCCAGGGTGAAGTAATTGAGCCATCAGAACTAAAGATTCTATCCTTACCATCTAATGCATTGAAAGATATTGCAATTGCCGCCTTAAATTCCAATCTTTTCTTCTGGTTTTTCAATTCCTATTCTGATGTTAGAAATGTCAACCGAAGAGAAATTGAGGAATTCAGGCTGTCAATGGATGAAGTTGAATCTGAATTGATATTGATTCTCAGTGATCTTGTAAATGAGTTAATGCAAGACTTCCAAAGAAACTCTCAATATCTCACTAATAATTATGGGAAATATGGTGTTCTGACTATCCAATCTTGGCTCTTCTAGGTTCTGTGTGAGCATGGTATAATAGTAAAACAGAACAGGAGGTGGGTTATGTGGATAAATTTTGATCAACTCCTCGATTTACCAAATGTAACAGTGGTCAATTATCAAAAAATTGCTCAGACAATTTTCCTAAAGCTCGCTCTTTTAAATGAAACAATTGAATGTCCGAATTGCCATCAAACCTTGGACAGAATCAATCAGACAGAGTACAATCTAGTCAGAGATTTGTCAATATTAGGCAATCCGGTATATTTAGAAGTACCACGCCGCCAGTTTCATTGTCAAAAGTGCCAAAAGTATATCAGCGAAAGACTGAGTTTTATGAGATTAAGACAGCATCACACAATTCGCTATGAATCGATGATTTATGAGAGAGTAAAAAATTGTAGTATCGAAGAAATAAGTCGAGAAGAAGGGTTAGGATGGGAAGAAGTTGAGTTAATATTTAATAACTGTGCTAAAGAACTAGAAAAGGAAGAGTGGGAAGCACCAGAACGAATAAGCTTAGATGAGTTTAGTAACTTAAAAGGACATAAAGATTTCATAACAACGGTCGTAGATCTGGACAAGAAAATTTTACTAGATGTGATTAAAGGACATAAGCAGGAAGAATTAATGGAAGCCTTAAAAGCACAGCCAGACGCAGTTCGGGAGAAGGTGAAAGAAGTGAGCGTCGATATGTGGTCAGGATTTACGGCAGTGATCAAGGAATTATTTCCCAATGCTAAAATCATCTATGACCGTTTTCATGTAATGGCTATCATCAATGACGAGCTTAATAACTTGAGAAAGTTAATGGGGGTGCATGAAAAAGGATTACCTCATTTATTATGGAAGAATAAAGAGGACTTAAAGGACGAGCAAAAACAACAACTAGAAGTTATCTTAAAAGAACATCCCTGCTTGGGAATAGCCTGGGAGATGAAAGAAGAAATTAGACAAATTTATCAAAGTAGTAAAACGTTCAGAGGTGCTGAGAGAAAATTGGAAAAATGGATAAGAATAGGCGGAATATTATATGAAAGTAGTGCCAGTATGATCCAGAAGCATTTGCAGGGTATTTGTAATTACTTTGAAAATCATACAACCAACGGATTAATTGAGGGAATGAATACCAAAATAAAGCTTATTAAAAGAATGAGTTATGGATTTACCAATTTTCAACATCTTCGACTTAAGCTGTTTGCTTGCTTTAATTCATAACAAAAATTAACACACGAAAACCAGAAGAGCCCAATCTTTTCAGCCACGACTCTCAAAACCCATCATTGACGAAATCGATCGCATCCTTGCCCAACACTACGGCTTCACCGAGGAAGAACTCGACTTCATCATCAACTACGACATCAAATACCGCATGGGCAGAGACAACGGAGGTGATGACTGATGAGCAAATTTGAAATCCTCACTCCCCTCAACTTCACCGTCCGCACCTCAGAAGAATATTGGCAAAAACTAATCGTCAAACATCCAGACATTGCCGATCTCGAAGCCGAAGTCAGACAAGCACTAAACAGTCCCGATGAAATTCGTCGCAGTAGCCGCGATCCAAATCTGTTGCTGTTTTACCTGACTTTGAAAGAAAAGCGATGGGTCGTTGCCGTCGCTCGACGTTTAAATGGAGATGGATTTCTAATCACAGCTTACCAAACTGATGCAATCAAAGAAGGAGAAACCCTATGGCGCAAGTAAAAATCTACTACGAACCTGAAATGCAACTGCTCACTGTTTTCTGGCAACCGCCCCGAAAAAATCAAATTGCCACAGAACTTGGGGATGGCGTGATATTAATCAAAGATGAAACAACAGGCGAACCGATTGGCATGGAAATTTTATCCTATCATCCTAGCGATAACCGCTTTGATGCTGTCAGCGTTGAGATGGGTCGATTGGCGGGTATTTCATAAATGCGTCATCGCCCACCACTACGGCTTCACCGAGGAAGAACTCGACGACCTCATCAACTACGATATTAAGTACAGAATGGGTCGAGATAGCGGAGGAGAGGATTAGGATCTATGCCAGCCAAAGATATTTATCACGACAACTGCAAACAAGCTCTGATTAAGGATGGTTGGATCATCACCCACGATCCCTACAACCTAAAAATTGGCAGAAAAGATCTGTTCATTGATCTGGCAGGTGAAAAACTCATCACCGCTGAAAAAGATACCCAGAAGATCGCTGTCGAAATCAAAAGCTTTATCAGTTCTTCTGAAATTCGCGATCTTGAAACGGCTCTCGGTCAGTACGTCTTATATCAAAACATTCTGAGCCGAATTGACCCTGAACGCACCCTCTACCTAGCCATCCGTGATGCCAGCTTCTTAAAATTATTTGAACAAGAAGTCGGACAAATTCTTTTAGAGAATCAAGTTTTAAAGCTGTTTACATTTAACCCTGATCAGGAGGTTATCACTCGATGGATCGCTTAAATACTTATCGGCAAATTATCCGTAATGTTCTCAAACCTTACGCTGACATTACCTATGCCAACGTCAACGTCAAAAATCGTGCTGCCTTTGATCCTGAAACTGACCAGTATATTATTTTGTCTGAAGGTTGGGATCACCAGCGCCATTTGCATAGTATTTTACTGCACCTTGAAATTGCCAATGGAAAAGTTTGGGTGCAATATGATGGCACCGAGGATGGTATTACCGATGAACTCCTTAAAGCAGGCATTCCCAAAGAAGATATCGTGCTTGGTTTCCATGAACCCGAAGTTCGACTTCATACGGGGTTTGCAATTGCCTAAACTTAGAATCGATCGCATCCTTGCCCAACACTACGGCTTCACCGAGGAAGAACTCGACGACCTCATCAACTACGACATTAAGTACAGAATGGGGCGCGATAGCGAAAGTTAAAAGTAAAAAGGCAAAAGTAAAAAGTGAAGAGAAAAGAAAGAAATGAGAGGTGAACTATGATTGGATGGTTAGTGATTAAGGCAAAGCATCTATTGTTACCTAAAATGTCGGATGAATGCCCCCGCTACATTTTTCGACAAGATACTCACCTTTGCGGGGGATGAAATCCGACCAGAATATTAGCAACGGAGCATCGATTTGATTCTACCATTTGTGAGTAAACTGTGTTATACCAAATCCGTTGAGTATGGGATACTTTTGACACTCCCGCCGTCAAGCTGACACTGTGACGGGGGATTATTGATTCACCCCAAACCCGCTTTTTGGTACAAGTACCAACGAGTCTTACAGTTTCTCCCCAAGCTTGAAATTCCCACTGTCTATCGGTATTTGTTGACAGTATTCTCATATCATTAAGAGTGTCGAAATAATAGTAAATTTTTGTGACAAAGTGCAGTCAGATATAAGAATCTTTGCTAGAATCCTAGAGTGATTCTGTGATCAGTCTCCTTAAAGGAGATTGTTTGCAGTAAACTAATCTGGCTAACAGGCTTTTGGGGGTGATATAGGGAAAGTTAACCCATATCGTTACTCTGGAGAGTGTTATATAGAAAGTTGACCTATAATATGTAGTTAGGCTGCTCAAATTCTCGATTGAGACCTTATTTGGTGCTATCTGAGGGGTATTCCTTAACTGATAAAATCGAAGAAAAGCTGTTGGGCTTGAATAATGGAAATTGTAGTTTCATTACTGCTGGGCATAATTATTGGTAGTGCGGTCACGTATTACGTTTTGCAGAAAATAAACCTGAGAAAAACCGTTAGAGAATATGAAACTCAAATTCAAGTTTTAAAAGAACAGCATCAGCAAGCCCTTAAGGATGCCAGGAATAGAAGCTTAGATGGAAGTCGCGCTGTTATAAAGGGGAAAATAGCAGAGCAGTTAGCACCAGTTCTTCCAAATTTTAAGTATTTGCCGTCAGATGCTAGATTTATAGGCGATCCGATCGATTACGTTGTTTTTAATGGTTATACAGATATCAAAGATAACGGTGGTAACGAGAACAATCTAGAAGTTGTAATTTTAGATGTTAAAACAGGGCAAGCAAATCTATCCCAGTTGCAACAGGCTATTGCGAAAGCAATCAATGCGGGGCGAGTACGCTTTGAGGTGGTTCGACCTGAAACTTCCAAGCAAGAAGGTGCTAGAGCTTACGATAAGTCATCAGAAGAAGCTTTGCCTAAAAAGTCTTACAGCATTAAGGACATTCAGAAAACGCACCCGCGTGCTTATGAGCCTTGGACTAAAGCTGAAGATGAGCGGCTAAGGCAACGTTACAAACAAGGTATAGTGATCAAAGATTTAGCTAGGGAGTTTCAAAGAAAGCCAGGAGGTATTCGTTCTCGGTTGAAGAAATTAGGGTTGCTGCAATAAACCGCAGCCTAACAATCCCGTTGGAGTTGAGGAATGTTAGCCCTAGGGTGCGTTCCCTAATGGGGATCGTACTGCTCCACCGATCGATTTTTGGGAACGCACCATGCACATTGATTAAAGCAAGGTTTGAGGGCTAACTAACAAAGATATGCCCAGAGTTGGGTTAGTCATCTATAGGATTAAAATGTAAAGAGAATAATCACCCATACTTCAATCTAATATCCATCCTATGCAAATTACCCTCAACCTTGATGAATCCCTTCTCAAGGAAGCCTTTCAACTGACTAACCTCACCACCCAAGAGGAACTAATGAATCTTGCTCTACAAGAATTCGTGAGATCGCGCCGTAAGAAAAACCTTCTCGACCTTGCCGGACAAATTCAATTTGCCCCAGATTTTGATTATAAAGCCCTACGGGAAACCGGTCATGTTGCTGATTGACACATCTGTGTGGATCAGCGTCTTCCGCAGTCGTGGTGATCAAGTTCGCCAGCAACTGGAAACGTTAATTGCAAATCGTGAGATTTTACTCACCCGCTTTACCCAGCTTGAACTGCTTCAAGGGAGCTTAAACGAGCAAGAGTGGACAATCCTCTCTACTTACCTCGAAGTGCAGGATTATGTTGAACTCACGCCTTCTTCCTGGCAAGCAGCTGCACGTATTTACTATGATCTGCGTCGTCAAGGATTGACTGTTCGCAGCCCAATTGATTGCTGTATTGCTCAAGCGGCACTAGAAAATGATCTGCTTCTAATTCACAACGACCGTGATTTTGAAACCATTGCTCAAGTGCGATCTCTTCAAAATCTCCGTTTTCGGCCCTAGGGTGGGTTCCCTAATCTGGCTCCCACTGCTCTACCGATCGATTTTTGGGAACGCACCATGCCCATAGATTGAAGCTGTGAGTTTAAGTGCGATGCTGAAGGCACTGGGTAGCAATACGCCATCGCTGTAGCAACGTGGAGGCTAGAATCTGACAGGGGGACAAGCGAGCTAGAAAACTTGCCAACAAAGGCTTCTGGCTTCTCTCGCTAGAAATAGATCTAGCGATTCTAGGCAAAAAGCTAACGAAAGAATTAGGGATAGGAGCGAGCTTACTAGGAATTATTATTAATAAGTGAGAGATGGTGCGGCGAACTTTTTCGAGCCAAAACCATGAAAAGCTTATGCTATATGGATTTCAGCCTTCTTGTCCCCCTGTCAGGGCTAGAATATATTAAGCCCTATACGTTAGATGTTGTCTATGACTGAACGACTTGAGCAGGCGATCGCCCAATTACAAACCTTGTCAACCGATCAACAGGACGCGATCGCAACCCTAATTTTGGCAGAACTCGAAGAAGAAAAGCGATGGAATGACTCCTTTACCCGCTCACCAAACTTGCTGGCTAAACTAGCAGCCGAAGCAATGGCAGAACATCGATTGGGCAAGACTCAAGAATTAGACCCAGAAACGTTGTGAAGTCTTGTACCACTGCTCGTTTTCGGGAGATGTTTGCAGATCTTCCAAAACCGATTCAAGAGCAGACCCGTAAAGCGTATCGGCAATTCAAAGAAGACCCAAGCTATCCCAGCTTGCGATTCAAGAAAGTCCATCCACAGCTGCCCATCTATTCTGCACGCATCAATAGGGATTATCCTGCTGTCGGTCAATTAGAGGATGATACGGTGATTTGGTTCTGGGTTGGTTCCCATGCAGAGTACGATATGCTGCTGGATCAATTGTAGTGCGGTGCCGCTCTGGTAGGCCCAGTTGGGGAATGTTAGGGAAGATTCCCATTGTCGTTAGAAGCGGGTAACGCGACTCGAACGCGCGACATTCACCTTGGGAAGGTGACGTTCTACCACTGAACTATACCCGCAAAACCATCCCTAATCATAGCATTGACCCCCCGACAAGAGCAACTGCTCTAGGCTGTTTTTCATCACCGCGCCAGTGTGTCCAAAAACGCTAAATAGACTCGCCAGCGGATGATCAAAAATATTCACCGTTCAACTTCTTCATCCTCAAAGAGTCAAGGAGCTAGAGATTGTTTTAAATGCCATTTGTCGATAATATCACCGGGTAATTTTGAGAAGTTGGCAAGGTTTCTTTGAAAATGCCTCTTAGCTTGGACAGGAATTTAGGGGGTATTTTCTGGAAAAGAATCACTATAATTAAATAAAAATGGTACGCTATTTTTTCCCGATCCATCCATGACTAAAACCCGGGGCATTTGCGCCCCACCTTCGCGCCAAGCTTCGATCGCTTCTTTCTGTAAAACTAATCCGCCTCCTTGTTCTTTTAAAGTTTCTGCTAATAGTCTTTGTGCCTCAGCTTTCCCTTTAGCGCGATTAACTTCTGCTTGGGCCTGTTGTTCCGCTTCTTGGGTGATATAAACGGCTCTTTGGGCCCGTTGTTCTGCGATTTGTTTATCTTCGACAGCCCGGGCAAATTCCGGAGAAAAATTCAAATCTACCACACTGGTATCTAAAACTAGAATACCATACTTTTCTAACCGAGTCGATAGGGCATTATCAAAGTCTTCTTTTAACTCACTGCGTCGAGTAATTGCCTCCTCTACGGTTCTTTTCGCGGCGGCAATTTTAAAGGATTCTTGGGTTTGAGGGGCGATAATTTTAGCGACAATATTTTGCAGGGTGCCTTGGGTTCTTCTAATGACCACTACTTGAGTCGGATCGAGACGAAAATTAATCGCAAAACTAGCGGATAAATCCTGTAAATCTTTAGTGGAACTTTGGGCGGGAACTTCAAATTTTTGCACCGTAACATCGTAGATATCGACACTAGAAACAAAGGGAGGTTTAAAGTGCAATCCCTCCAATAAAACCCCGTCCTTAGCCTTTCCTAACACACTTAAAACCCCCGCTTGTCCGGGGGTGATAATCACATAGGCATTAAAGGCCGCTAAAATGACAATAGTGACCAATAATCCCCCGATCAGGGAAAGTAAATTAATAGCATCTTTTTGGTTCATAGTTTATACTCCTTGACGAGCGACTAAAGCGAGAATTTTTACTGCGATCGCTTGATTAACGGGCATCACTGACAGACGATTTCCTGTCCTTACTAATAATAATTCATCGGCGGTAAAATTTTGTTTTAAAATTCCTAGGGGCAGCAGTTGGGGAAAAAGGCGCTCGAATTCAACTTTAACCGTCCACCAGCGCGGGGAATCTGGGGAGGATTTAGAATCATAGTAGGGACTATCGCGATCGAATTGTGTGGGATCGATCATATCAGTTTGCACCACTCGCATCAAGCCGACAATCCCCGGCGGGGTCGTATTAGAATGATAAAAAAAGGCCAAATCTCCCCGTTTCATCTGACGGAGAAAATTGCGGGCCTGATAATTTCGCACCCCTTCCCAAATAGTTTGACCATCTTTTTTTAAATCCTCGATACTATAGACATCGGGTTCCGATTTCATTAACCAATAATTTAAATTCATCATTTATACTTGTTATTAATTCAAATAAGCTCAAAAAAATTTTTAGCCGTTCCTGTCAGCCCTGTCACCATAGGGTTAAATATAATTCACTTTGACTGCTTTTGCAGAGCTACTCAAACAATTATTGAGAAGAATGTATCTAAAAATACTTTTGTTAGGGGCAATTTTTAAGAACTATGATCCTTCAAGTCTAGCTATTCTTGGCAACCGTCAGTTTTTCCCTATAGCTAAAAATAATTTATTCCCAGCATTAAATCAATCAAATAAGCTGTAAAATAGGATACATTGCTCTAAAAATCTCTAGCCAATCCATAGATTATCGGTGTTCCAAGCCACTCGCCGCCGTTTAGCCTTATGGTACACTGTTGTCACTGCCATACTACTGCTTTTTCTCGCTACGGGAATGTATTTTTATGTGCGCCATACCCTAGTGGATCGCATTGATGATACCCTCAAACACATCATTGAGGTGGTAAATCGTTCCCTCGTGATCGAATCGATTCCCCCGGATCAAGGACGTTATCGCGTCGATCCCCTCGCAAGTTTTCCCAGTCAGGGTAAATCCGTGGAGGACGATCATATAGATTTGGAATGGTTCGATCCCCAAGGTAATCTAGTTTGGTCAACTTTGGCTGAATCCTTAGATATTCCCCTCCATCCCCACCGTCAAGGGGAAACTATTCGCTTATCCGATAATCGTCTGCTGCGACAAGTAACCGAAAGGGTGGAAATCGGTCATTATGTTTTGGGATATCTGCGGGTAAGTCATCCTTGGTTTGAGGTGACAAAACCGATTAGACAGCTATTATGGGATTTAATCGTCGGAATTTGCCTGATGATTGCCAGTGTCGCCTGGATTGGTTGGTTTTTGTCCGGTTTAGCCATTCAACCGGTAAAAGAGTCCTATCAGAGTTTAAAACAATTTACCGCCGATGCTTCCCATGAATTACGCAATCCGATCGCCACTATCCAAACTAACGTGCAAATGGCGATCGCTTATCCCCAAACTGGCCATCAACGCTTGCAAGTGATCGATCGTTTAACGGAAAGATTGGGCAATTTAGTCAATGATCTGCTTTTTTTAGCCCGTTCCGATAGTGGCATCGTCCAACCGATCGAGCAAGCTGTACCTTTGGATGCTTTATTGATGGAAGTGGTAGAAGAACAGCGTTTAATCGCCGATAAGCAGGGAATTTCCCTCTCTTTGTCGATTGTGGAACCGGACCAAGAGGATTTTTCCTACAGCGATGAAATGTTTACTATGCAGGGAGATTGGGATCAATTAGCACGTTTATTCACAAATTTAATCTCTAATGCCCTAAAACACGCTTTTTTAACCGAATCTGAGCCTAAAAATGTGGCTGTGGAATTGGAGAAAAGTAAACGCGATCGACAATCGGTGTTACTGGTACGCGTCAAAGATAACGGAATCGGGATTCCCGAGGCTGCTTTGTCCCATATTTTCGATCGCTTTTATCGTCTCGATCCCGCGCGACAAAATTCTGCCACTTCCGGGGGAACAGGATTAGGATTAGCGATCGCTTTAGCGATTACCCTCAGTCATCATGGACAAATTAGCGTCGAAAGTCAGATCGATCGAGGAACAATCTTCACCGTCACCTTACCGAAAAGCCATCAACGGGAGAAAAAAACCGAAAAGTCAGAAGCTTGACACTTCTGACTTTTTTTCATACCCCCAAGGGAATTCGAATCCCTGTCGCCTCCGTGAAAGGGAGGTGTCCTAGGCCACTAGACGATGGGGGCGTGGATTTCAGACCTTTTTAAATATAACAATAATTTTTCTGGGAGTCAAGGGTTTTGGCCAAAATTTTTTTTATCCCGTCCTTGCACAATAGGATAGTCTAAATGAAGATGTTATCGCCCAAAATCCATGGCTGCCGATCCCTATAAAAGCCGACTGTTCAACCTGATCAACCGTCGTTTGATCCGTCTGAAAGATAACCTCGGCCGCGTCTCCCGTCGCGGTCAAAATGCGATCGCTCTTGCCCTGCAAATAGCCCTCTATCCCGTCTATTTGCTGGTACAATCCCTGCGGATGACGGCTAATCAATTAGGGAACAGTCTCCAGAAACAATTATCACCCCCCGGAAAAGAGGGGACGGATGCGATCGAAGAATTTCTCCAGAGCTTATCCGACCAAGAAACGGCATTTATTGGCATAGCAGCCGATCTAGAGGATCAAGCTTTAGTTTTCGTCACTAACGATCACCAGACTGTTAAAATCACCGATAATCAAACCCAAAGACAAATAGAAAAACAAATTAGGACGGCACTGGCTAACTACGCCCTCGAAAAACGGAGAATTAAGCGATTAAATCGTCAATATACGCCTTTATTACCGAATTTTACCGACAAAAATCCTGTCTTGCCTCCGATCCGTTGGTTTTGGAACCTACTACGCTGGGAACAACAGGGACAAATAGCGATCGCCATAGATCTATTCCAAGAATCCCATCTCGTCAAAACCCCGACACCACCCTCCTTACCACTGCCTAATTTAAATTCTCAAGCGATTTTACAGGTTATTGACGAAAAATTAGCAATTTTCGAGGCTAAATTTCTCGCTATCCCCCCCGCAATCCCCAGCAGTTTGAGCCACACCTCTAACCTACCTTCCGATCTCGTTAACCAGTCCCCGACTCTCGAGAAAAATTCCTCCTATCTCTGGCGACTTTATTGGTTAATTTATGCGGCGATCGAGCATTTCTGGGCAAAAGAGAAGAATAATTTAGAATATAGTGCTGATTCACCCGCTTTATCGGCAAAATATCCCCTAAGTCTTCCTAATTCTCTGCTGATCACCTTCAAGCAACGTCTCCAGGATTGGCTAGAAAAACAAACCCAAGCGGATCCCTTCACGATCGGCAAACTCATCCAAGCGGCGATCGATCACTTCTTTGCCTCTGGCCAATCCCTGACATTTTCCGCCGTCAGTGAGCAGCCATGGCTAGAATCCGCCGATATCTTGGCTATTTCTCCCCAAGACTCCGAAAAACCGCGCCTTCACCCCGCTTATCCCCTTCCCCAGTCCCTAGGCACACCAGCCGAGCCTATTATCACAAAAAAAGCTTTTAGTCAAGAAAAACAAAATAAATCTTTACAAAAAATCCCCCCGGCCGCTGCTGAAATTACCCCTAGAGAATCCCCCCCCACAACCCAATTAGATCCCCGCTATGCCAAGGAGATAATTCAACCAATTAACGAAGAATGGTTAGAAACCGAATCAACCCCCGTCGGCTACGTTAAACACCCCTTAGAACGGATTTTAGAGGGATTAGATGCGATTATTTTATGGGTGGAGGAATTAGTTATTAAAATTTGGCGTTGGTTGCGGTACAATCGACGCATTTCTAAATTACTCAAACGCAAACGCTAAATCGATCGGTTTTGGGTATAGTCGATCGGTTAGTCTTTCTGTTGTGAGAAACTTGAGACTATAATTCATCGACAAAAATAAGCTAAACTAACGGCAAAGATAATAAGTTTTGATTTTTTTCCTTGGCATTACTTATGGACGGTATCTGTACCCTAGCCAATGATCGGGTTTACGATCAATTAGTCGCCCTACTCAACAGCATCGAGGTCAATGGAGGAAAAGATATTCCTGTTTGTGTCTATCCCTACGATGACAACACCGAACGGATCAGAGCGGAAATTGCTCAACGTCCTAACGTACAGTTGTTTGATAATCAGGAAATTATCGAACGCTGGGAAAATTTCGCCAAGTCGATTTGGGATAGCCACCCGCAAGCCCGCGAACGTTGGTTGAAATCGGGTTGCACTGACCGATATTATCGTATGGGAATGCACCACCGTTTTATTGCTTTTGATAGTCCCTTTGATCGTTTTATCTACATGGATGGGGACACCTTGCTACTCGATGCCGTTGATAAAATCTTCGCTATCCTAGATAGGCACGATTGTGTTGTTTATGACTTTCAGCACAAAGATCCCACTCATGTCTACGAAGTTTCTCGACCAAAATTATTCGAGGTTTTTTCCCGTGATCGTATCGAAAAGGAGATTTTTTGTGCGGGTTTCTATGCTTCTAAAATTGGTTTATTCGATGAAAATCAGCGAGATTGGCTAGTAGAACAATTGCGAGCAGGAGAAGCGGAAATTCTCTATCCGATGGCTCCCGATCAAACTATCGTCAATTATATGATGATGCGCTCAAATTTTCCTATATATAATCTAGCTCTTCAATTGCCTAAAGAAGAACGCACCGGCTGCTGTGTCACCTCTCCCCATTTTCAGGCTTTAGATAATATTCTTTACGATAAGGGCAACCGCTTGACATACCTTCACTACATTGGTTTATCTTCCTCTCTGTTCACTCGACTTTGTAGCGGTGAAAACCTCGATTTTCCCTATCGAGATATTTTCTTACACTATCGTTATCTCTACCAACCTAGTCAACGTCCTATATTTACCGGTAGTCCCAAACCCTATCAACCACCGACCCCAACTTTTTGGCAAAAAGTAACCAGAAAACTGGGCTTAGGAAAATAATAATATAGCAAATTAGGTTACACTTCATCTGTAGGAGAAACGCTGTAACCTAATTCCGATGATGGCTATACTTTCTGACCTATTTTCGGTTCCGTCCCTGCCAACAATCTTTTAATATTACCCTGATGACGAACAATCACATAGATTCCCCCCATCAAACTAAATAAAATATAGGGGAGAGGTTGACCTAAAATAACCATTAAAATATTCACCACCAGCGCCCCGATAATCGAACCTAAAGAAACAATCCGGAAAAGTGCGAGAATAACTAAAAAACTTGCCAAAGTTCCACAAGCCACTAGGGGATTCATCACTAATAAAACCCCTAAACTGGTGGCGACGGATTTACCACCACTAAAATTCAAGAAAATCGATTTACTATGACCAATGATTGCCCCCAATCCTGCCCCGATAATTAACCAGTAATACCAACTTTCTGGGAGAGGATTGACATCAATAAAATATAGTCCTCGTACCAGGGCCACCGCCACCATTCCCTTTAACATATCAATTAATAACACCGTCGCCCCAGCAGATTTTCCCAGAGTTCTCAGCACATTGGTGGCCCCGGTGGAACCGGAACCATAGTCACGAATATCGATACCTTTGCTGTATTTACCGATTAAATAACCCGTGGGAATCGAACCGAACAGATAGGATAAAAGTAAGATAGTAAGACTGATAAGAATCGGAATAAGCATAAATTAAGCCCAATTTTTAGCAAGAGCGAGCGCCGTTATCAGTGTATCAGCCTGAAGACAAAAAAACACTCACAGGGAACCATAGACGGGAATTGCCGCCCCGCGCAAGTCTTTCGCCCCTTCCCCCGCCAGAAAACAGATCACCTCGGCTAGAGATTGGGGACTGACCCAGTCCTTGGCATTTGCCTCTCCCATCGCTTCCCGGTTGCCCGGAGTATCGATAACACTTGGCAAAACCACGTTAGCAGTAATATTAACGTCAGTTCGGGATAAGGGAGGAAAGAAAAGGCGGGGGCTAGTAAGCTGAAAAATATATAAACTCAGCACCCCCAACCCATCTATGTCTAGTCTAGAAGCTCTTTTCTGTCATGTCGACGAC